>ERZ772918.68-NODE-68-length-83066-cov-5.77011_pt1 | contig 83066 bp, 82 predicted proteins | sample MGYA00512118_ERZ772918 | MGnify/ENA primary metagenome ERZ772918 (study PRJEB29015, sample SAMEA2737939) | human oral metagenome | biome: human oral; feature: human-associated habitat; material: dental | place: China | collected 2135 ... | reverse complement strand
TACCCCCTTTTTGCATCAAAACAAACCTTCGCGAGAATCGATTTTTTGCGGCAAGGTGGGCGATTAGTGGACGGAAAGGGCACTCATGATGTTAAATCCCTTACTGAAAACTAGACAAAAACAATTATGCCGCATATACGCGCGTGAGCAACAGCACGGAAAACACGTACGCTTACGCCCACCAGGGCGAGCAGTTGCAGGGCATGCTGCTCATGACCAACGGAAAACACTTTCGAGGAAACGCAGAAGCCATCTTGACTTTCCTTTCGTATCTTCCTGAGAAGAATTAGGATGAATGCGATATAGTGCCATGCCTTCCAACTGGATAGAGTTGTATCAAACCTATCATGTCCGATTCAGTATGAATACATCCACGCATTGGTTCTTTCAATACAAATCGGCAATTAGAGCCTGTGCAGATTTAATTTAATTGTTGGGCATATTCTCTGTCCTATTCTTGAAGGCGTGGCGAGCTACGTCAAAGGAATAAGACTGGCAAGATGCCGACAAGCAAACGAAGGCTGAACAGGAAACAATGGAAACAACTTGAATTATTTGATAAGCGGTATGATTGTCTTTTTCGGTTTATAGTCAAACATAATTGCTTTTGGAAAATTGTTCTTACAAGTTTGCTTACGATGCACCTATGGCTTTCCATATCTATTCTGTTTGGCTATAAGTTCACTCTTCACTAGATTTCTAGAACCTGCGGTAAATAAAAAGTTGCCTTTTCGGATGGTTCAAAATCCGAAAAGGCAACACGAAATGGAGTGTTAAGACAACACTTAATGTATTATATCTCCGTGTAATGACTATGGCATACGCTTAGATCGCAAGTTGCAATTCTTCCGTCAACTGCTTGTGCATACTGGCGGCAGCCTTTCTACCGTCGCCCATAGCCAAAATAACCGTTGCACCACCGCGCACGATGTCGCCACCAGCGTAAATTTCCGGGCGACTAGATTGCATACCTTCATTCACTACAATGGTATTCTTGCGCCCTAATTCAAGTCCGCGGATGGAATTAGGAACAAGCGGGTTGGGCGATACGCCTACTGCAACAATCACTTGGTCTACATCGAGCGTCTTCGTAACGCCTTCGATGGGTTGCGGACTACGTCTTCCACTAGCGTCAGGTTCTCCCAACTCCATCACTTGCAGCACAGCGGCCTTCACAGCGCCCTGCTCATCTGCAAGATATTCAAGCGGATTGTGCAATGTCAGGAAGTCGATACCCTCTTCTTTGGCATGTTTCACCTCTTCAAGTCGAGCAGGCATCTCTGCCTCCGAACGCCTATAAACCAGCGTAACCTCTGCACCAAGACGCTTGGCCGTGCGACATGAGTCCATTGCGGTATTACCTCCACCCACAACCATTACGCGTTTGCCCAAGTTTATGGGCGTATCGGTGTTAGGATTGGCAGCATCCATGAGGTTAACACGTGTAAGATATTCGTTAGACGACATGATATTGATGGCGTTCTCGCCCGGTATGCCCATGAAATTAGGCAATCCTGCACCCGAACCAACAAAGATACCCTTATAGCCTTGCTCTTCCAAGTCGTCTACGGAGATAGTCTTTCCTACAATGCAGTCGGTGATGAATTTCACACCCATCTTTTTAAGGTTGTCTATTTCCACGTCCACAATCTTATTGGGAAGTCTAAACTCTGGTATGCCATACTTCAAAACGCCCCCCACTTCGTGTAAGGCCTCGAATACCGTAACGTCATAACCAAACTTGGCCATATCGCCGGCGAAACTCAAACCAGCAGGTCCCGACCCTACTACGGCAATCTTTATACCGTTGGCTGGTGCCAATTCGGGTACGGAGATATTGCCACTTTCGCGTTCGTAATCAGCAGCAAAACGTTCCAAATAGCCAATGGCCACAGCGGGTTCGTTCATTTTGAGGTGCACACAACGGCTCTCGCACTGCTTTTCTTGCGGACAAACACGACCGCAAACAGCAGGTAAGGCCGACGTGTCTTTCAAAACCTTGGCCGCAGCAAGAAACTGGCCACGCTCTATGTTCTTAATAAACGAGGGTATATTGATACTAACCGGACAACCTTCCATGCAAGTGGGCTTAGCACAGTCAAGGCATCGTTTGGCTTCCACCAAAGCCAGTTCCTTTGTAAGTCCTTTATTCACCTCCTCTACACGCGAGGTGGCGCGGTAAACAGGGTCTAATTCGGGCATTTCCACACGGTGAATGCCCGTTCTTTCTTTGGGTTTCATGCTTGCTCGCAACTCTTTTCGCCATTCGGCATTACGATCTGTCAGCACGTCTATTCCCTCAGTGGTAGGCTCTACGTCCATAGTGATGTCCGAAACTGTTTGCGCAACCCGTTCTTCCACTTGTTCAATATGGTCATTATAACGCTGCAACTCTTCGCTTTCAGCTTGCTTGAACGTGCCCATTCGCTTGAACATCTCGTCCCAATCAACCAAAGCACCATCAAATTCAGGACCATCTATGCAAACAAACTTGGTCTTTCCGCCGATGGTGAGCCTACATGCGCCACACATTCCCGTACCGTCTACCATGATGGTGTTAAGCGAAACATCGGTGGGGATGTTGTATTTTTGGGTGAGAAGACAACAAAACTTCATCATGATGGCAGGCCCGATGGCGAAAGCGCGGTCTATATGCTCGGCATTTATGAACTTTTCGATACCCACAGTTACAACACCTTGCTCTCCATACGATCCATCGTCGGTCATAATAATCACCTCGTCTGAACTCTGCCTTACCTCATCTTCTAATATAATAAGGTCTTTCGAGCGTCCTGCCAATACGGATAGGACGCGGTTTCCTGCAGCTTTCAGCGCACGAATGATGGGCAACATGGGTGCAACACCCACGCCACCGCCTGCGCAGACAACCGTTCCAAAGTTCTCGATATGCGTGGGATTGCCCAGCGGACCAACCACATCGGTAACATACTCGCCCTCGTTGAGGTTGCATAGCTTAATAGACGAGAGGCCAACCTTTTGCACCACGAGTGTGATTGTACCTTTCGTTGTGTCGGCATCGGCAATGGTTAGCGGCATACGCTCGCCTTTGTCGCCCACTCTTACGATAACAAAGTTTCCGGCCTTTCTACTTTTGGCAATCAGTGGAGCCTCGATGTCGAAACGATACACCTTTTCGGAGAACTGTTCTTTTCTAATAATCTTATTCATGGCCTTGCAATTGATGTTGATTGTTTATGTTAAATATACAAGTCGCAGGTTGTGTTTTGGTTTAAAAACCCTGATGCGGTGTCCGCTCTTTTTAATAAGGCGAACACCGCCCAGTGCATTTCTAATGTTTTTGTTTTGCGCTTTTGTGCGCCTTAATGATATTGTCTTGTTGCGTTTAAGTCCATTATTGGCCATGCTAATGGCCATGGGCAAGGCAACTAGAAGTTCTTGTCGTCAAGCATTTCAAACCCACAATAGGGCACCAACACCCGCGGAACGCGGATACCTTCGGGCGTTTGATTGTTCTCGATGATGGCAGCCACGATGCGTGGAAGGGCAAGAGCCGAGCCATTGAGCGTGTGGCAAAGTTCAATTTTCTTGTCTTCGGCGCGCCTATACCTACATTTCAAGCGGTTGGCCTGATAGCTTTCAAAGTTAGACACCGACGAAACCTCCAACCAACGCTTTTGTGCTGCACTCCAAACTTCGAAATCATAGCAGATAGAAGAAGTGAAACTCATGTCGCCTCCGCACAATAACAGAATGTGATAGGGCAGTTCAAGCTTTTTCAGCAGTCCCTCAACATGCTCCAACATCTTCTTGTGCGACTCGTGCGAGTGTTCAGGCTTGTCGATGCGCACAATCTCCACCTTGTCGAATTGATGCAGCCTATTCAGTCCCCGAACATCTTTTCCATACGACCCTGCCTCTCTGCGGAAACAAGCCGAATAGGCACAACGCATCACGGGGAGGTCTTTCTCGTCGAGAATAACATCGCGGAAGATATTGGTAACAGGCACTTCGGCCGTGGGGATGAGGTAAAGGTCGTCTTGTTCGGCGTGGTACATCTGTCCTTCTTTGTCGGGAAGTTGTCCCGTTCCGTAACCCGACGCCTGGTTAACCACCAACGGCGGCTGCACTTCTAGGTATCCGCTTTTGCGTGCCTCATCAAGGAAAAAGGCCTCTAAGGCACGTTGCAAGCGAGCCATCTTACCTATATATATGGGGAAACCGGCACCAGTGATTTTCACACCAAGATCGAAGTCGATGAGATTATACTTCTTGCAGAGGTCCCAATGGCACAAAGCATCTTCGGGAAGTTGCGGCATAACGCCACCTTCTTTCACCACAACGTTGTCGTTAGCGTCTTTTCCTTCGGGCACTTCGTCGGCCGGTATGTTAGGAATGTTGCACAGCAAAGTCGTAAGTTCTTGTTCGGCCTCGTCCATTTGCGCTTGCAACTGCTTGTCGTTCTCTTTATATACGGCAACCTTAGCCTTCACTTCTTCTGCCTCTTGGGTTTTGCCGTCTTTCATCAGCATGCCAATTTGTCTCGACATGCTATTCGCCTCTTGTTTATTCTTGTCCAGTTTCTGTTGAGCCTCGCGTCTGCGCTTGTCGGTTTCAAGCACTTTTTCGACAGCATCTTTTGCTCCCTTAAAGTGTTTTTTCTCCAACCCCTTAATCACACGTTCAGTTTCCTCACTGATGAGTTTAAGTGTAAGCATTCTTTCTTGTTTTGTATTTAACGTTATAAATTGCTCGCAAATATACTAATTTATTTGTTTCCTGCAAAAAAAAGCCGACATTCTATCTGCTACAAGTCCACGGTTTGGGGTTGATTTAGCTGAGATTACAGGTTGTTCAAAATAACACTTTGATGGCGACACCCCGTATATTGTTAGCACGACGGCATGTAGAATAAGGCCTAAGCTTAACGTAAGATGATGATTTAGCCATTTTAATTCGCATCATTTCCAAACACAACGCGGCTTTCATTCGTAAACGTGCCCAAGTTTCTTGGCTGGGTAAGTTCTTCTGTGTGCACGCATACAGCATCCTATTTTCTTCTAACAAACAGGTTCATGAACCCTCTAGTTGAACCGACATACGATAAAACCCACAAATTCAACACCTCAAAAGCTCAACGAACAAAACAAACTCGCCTATCCACAAACACTTCTTTTTTGTTTGCTTTTCCGCCTATTGGCTCGCCAAGACATTGCCCCCTTCCCCTACTCTTTCATCAACAAAGTTCCACGAAAAACTTAAACAAAACGCCTTTTTTATCAAATTGTAACATTTCTCGCCACACATTTACATATAATCCGCAAAAAAATGGCTATATTTGCAAGCTAAAAGGCAGTGGCCCGGCTCTGCCGCTGGCATCTTAATGATGCGAGAGGAAAGTCCGGGCAGCATAGGACATCCCACTTCTGAAAATGGAAGCTGTTGGCGACAACGGGTAAAGGTAGAAGAAAATAACCGCCCCCTCACGCACCTATTTGTAGCGTACGTGTTGGGGTAAGGGTGAGAAGGCGGTGTAAGAGACCACCAACCGATGGGTGATCATCGGGTTGTACCTTCTGGGAGCTGCAAGTTCGCGTATACCATCGTTTGAAGGTTGTCCGTCTGAAACTCGTTTACGATGGAGGGTAGAATGCTTGAGCCTTGGGGCGACCCATGGCCTAGATAAATGGCAGGCACTTTTTTGCCCCACGAGGCATTAGAGTACAGAACCCGGCTTATAGGGCCACTGCTTTCTTTTTTCTTTTTTGCTTTTCATTATGAAGAAGACATTAAACACCATCATCACGTTTTTTAAGGTAGAAATGTGGCAGATACGGCGCGAAGACGTGTCGCCACTGGCTTACATATGCCTAATGGTGTTGAAACGTTTAGTGGTTACGGTGAAGTTTTTCACTACCCGTAGCGTAACCGATTTGGCCTCAGCCCTCACTTACAGCACGGTTTTAGCCATCGTGCCCATCGTGGCTGTGGTGTTTGCCATCGCTCGCGGCTTTGGCTTTTCAAAATATATCGAGGTATGGTTTAGAGATGCCTTGTCGAGCCAACCACAGGCAGCAGAGGCCATTATCGGCTTTGTCAATTCGTACCTTGTACACACCAAGGGCGGCGTGTTTCTCGGTATAGGTCTTGTATTTATGCTGTTCACGGTGCTGATGCTTATCAGCAACATCGAGAAAGCCTTCAACAGCATTTGGCAAGTTCAGCACCCACGCAGCCTTTTCCGCACCATAACCGACTATTTGGCCATGTTCTTCCTTGTCCCCATCGTCATTGTGGTAACTTCGGGTGTGTCTATCGTGATGGCCACCTTTGCGCAAGACATCAACGAATACGTTGTATTAGGCCCCATGATGCGCCTTGTCATCACCGTTATGCCCTACGTGCTGATGTCGGCAGTGTTCGTTTGCCTGTTCATCTTTATGCCCAACACCAAGGTAAACTTCTCGGCCGCATTCTTACCAGGCATCCTTTCGGGCATCGCCATGCAGCTGTTGCAGGTGTTTTACATCCATTCGCAAATCTTCCTCTCGTCGTACAACGCCATCTATGGTTCGTTTGCAGCCCTCCCACTGTTCATGTTGTGGGTGCAGATATCGTGGAGCATCTGCCTATTTGGTGCCGAATTGAGCTATACAAGTCAGAATATGGAAAGTTTTGACTTATTGGGACAAATGGACGACCTAAGCTATCGCTACCGAATGATGCTTAGCGCGCTGCTATTGGGCAAGATATGCAAGCGTTTTGACGAAGGGAAACCTGCCTATACAGCCGTAGAACTGAAATTAGAAACCAACATACCCGTGCGCATTGTGCAGCAGTTGCTCTTCGATATGCAAAACGCCAACCTCGTTACGTACGTGGCTAGCGATGAGAAAGATACGCAGGCGCGCTACCAACCAGCCGTGTCTTTGAAGCACCTCACCCTAGGATTTATGATGGGGCGCTTAGAGTCGGCAGGCAAATGGAACCTTGATTTCGATGTGCGCAAGCACCTCAAAACCAAAGAATGGGTTGAATTTTATAAACTTAGGCGCAAATATCTTAGTGAGCTAGACGGGATTTCGTTGAGCAAGCTTTAAGGATATGTTGCCATTTAATCATTAACAGTCAATAGATTATGCACATAGAACTAATGGATTTCGAACAACGCGTGTCGAGTAAGATACGTGTCGAGAGCGGATTTCCTGGGTTTCCACAACCCGAACAATACAATCTCACGAAGACTGAAATAGACGATTACCTGCTAGACAAGCAGGCCGTACTAGACAGTGCAGGCTCGCAACGCACGCAATACACCATTATGGGTGTAATGATTGTTTTGCCCGTTGTGGTGTTTTCAGCCTTTCCACAAAAGGACATACCTGGCGGAAATTGGGCCATCTTTGTTGCCTTAGCCATTGGGCTTTGTCTGGCAGGACTAGTAAAGCTACTCACGAAGATGCGCATTAGCCATCGTTTAAAGAACATGGCCGACGAACGCATTGAACGTTACATTGAAGATGTGTTGAATTTTAAAAGCTGACCGAAGGCGGCAAAATGCTTGCCAATAGGAAGTTAACATGACACCCTAACTATTTTTTAAATCAAAAACAATCGCCAACATGGAAAAACAAAAGACAGACTTACCCGACTTTATGTCGTACAAAGATAAGTTTACGCAAAGTGGATTTATCGAGAAAATATCTAAAATAGCAAAGCGCGCAGGTGCAAAATTGGTGTATGCCGCCCTCATTTTGTACTATACGCTGCAAAGCGACACGGTTTCGCTGAAAGACAAGACAATGATTGTGGCCGCACTTGGCTACCTTATCAGTCCACTAGACGTTATCCCCGATGCCATTCCTATTGCGGGCTTGGGCGACGACCTCGGCGTTTTGCTCTATGTCCTGCGCAAAGTGTGGACCGACATTCCCGAAGACGTGAAGACAAAGGCTCACGACAAACTCTCGAAATGGTTTGACGAAGAAGAGGTTAAAGAGGCCGACAGCATTAATCTCTAAGTTCGTACCGTTGGTAAGTTTCTGTGTTTATGGGGGCTTTCGCATGAAATATCGAACCAATAGCTAACAAATGTATCGTTAGGAAACGTCCGAATACTCAAAACTCAGAAACTTACCAACTCACCAAGCCATCAATCGCTCCTAAATGAGCAGCGTTACAAGAAGTGGTATAGCTTTAAAAGAAACGAATTGTAAACAATATTTATACAGAAGTCTATTAAACAACAACAGCCAGTTGGCTTAGATGGAGCAATTTAGCATTTATACTAATTCTGCCACAAAAGATGAGAAAGAGAAAAAGTCAAGTTGTCTTCATAGAGAAAATCATATCGAGCAGTCTTTTAAGCTTATCCTTATTAAGTACATCTTGTACTAAACCCACACCACAGCTAGATGCATATCTGTATAGGGTGTTTGACAACTATTCATTGTGCATGATAAAGGGCGACTGTCCCATTCCCAAAGGTGGTAGTAGGTATATGCGGTTCGAATATGTTGTAAAGAATGAAACTTCTGACACATTATTGTTGCCAATAAGTATTGTACATGGTTGGAATAGTTATCACTCACATATAACGATAAGGGATAAAACACGCTCATTTGATGTTGTATTAGGTCAAACCTTGTCAAGAAGGGAAAGGGATGTCGTGCTGGCGAAGGGAGGTTCTACTGTTATTACTATAACTTTATATCGCAATGCATTGGATAGCATTGGTATCAAACCTCACGACTTACCATCTAAGGTCGTACAAAATTTTAATTTCTTTTTCTCGTACGACAGGAGAGACTCAACTCATTTTGTAGTTCCACAAATCAAATTTCACAACACAAACAATAAAGACAAAAATAACTTATACAATGGTGGATGGAGAACAACGCTATACTGGGACGTTCAATATGATAGTACGTACAATATTTTCTACTGTTTCCACAAGCCAGGTGTGAGAATACCCGTTGCAGAAGTAATACAGCCATGAATTGAGTGTAGCACTATTCGGTAAGAGCAAACCTCCTTAATTTGCTTGTACCCAATTATAACCGTCGTTCCTGGTTACTCATATAGCAATAAGACAATTTCCTATTCCCCTATCACATATACCATCTTACCCTTAAAGTATATATCCATTATGCAGCATACTGGCACACCCCCAGTCCAAAGCCAACCTTGAAGTACAGCCTTTCCCCAGTTATAACTTTCTTCAATAACTTCAAACTCACTATTCTCATACCTACTTTGGTATGTTTCCAAATCGATACATTCACCTTGAAAATCATCTAACCACCTACTGTTGAACACAAGTACACGAACATCATCAATGTCTGTCTGCTCAAAAACGACTTGTGCCTTATGAGTTTGTTCTGCACCTTCATCATACGAAAAGATATAATTAAAATGCAATGTCATATTTCCTCGCTTATGTTCAATTCTATTTATACGTGCATCGTGAAGCGAATACTTGAAATATTCGCCAAAATCCCTGATAATCTTCATCGTTATATCTATTTTAATTAGTGAACAAACAGTTCCATCCAATCTATTTTATGCGTTTAATGTTGTTTCAACATAAAAGCACACAGGCAAATACAAGAGAATCTATGGACAACAACAGTCTAGCTCTCCCAATCTACTGCGTAAATTTCTCCACTATCATTAAACTTCACGCATAATATCTGATCGCTTTCATCGGGTAAAATCATAAAATCCATCGTTATTAGATGCTCGCTGTCACCTACCCACAGGTTTATGGCTGTCACTGTCATCTGCGAAACAAACTCAACAACATCATCGGGTAAGTTTGCATCTTTACATTCTTCGAGATGAAAGTCCATATACTCCCTATCCTCTTTCAATGTATCTATCAGTGCCTCAGTAGCTTTCTTGATATTGTTTTTGATGTTTTCTAGAAAGAGAGCAAATCTGTCCAATTTCCCCTTCATTACTTCCACATCTTCGTCATACCACATTGTTACGTCTATCCCATCTACTCGACCATTCCAAACGATTCCTATTTCGTTTGCATTGTCGAAACTCAATTTGCCAAAATACTTGTGTTCTAATGTATTCATAATCTTGTTTCTTTTAAATTATTCGTCAATGGTTATTTAATTCAACTTCAATGTCGATAATATGTTCTTCTACTTTATGTTCCACACAACTTGCCATTGCATCAAGTAAAAACGTCTAAGTATTGATAAACAAAACGTATTAACTTCTATATAATCTAATATATCAACGAACAAGTACATCATTTATTGCCCCTTTAACTTGAAAATCATGCCGTACGCAGTTAATAAAAAACAAGAGGACTTAGGCATCTGATGAAAGACGAGAATTAGCATAAAGATTAGCCCAAACAGTTCTACTTCTCTCAAAACATCATCTATTGCTCACACAACTCCAAGTTTCCCTGATAATCTAAACTAGCATCCAATCCAAATAGTTTAAATATGATTTCTCTATCTTTGGCATGTTCAGGGCCTCTCAAATCATTAGTGTTTATTTCAAAATACTTATCATTAGATTTTTCTTTGATGCAATCTTCCAAGCCATCTATATCCAAACAGAAACCTATCCCCTCGTTTCTATATGCCGGCCAATGTTTTTCCGCATATTTCTTATATTCGCTAAGGGGTATTTCTTTATAAATCAGGCCATATTGAAGATAAGCAATGTCCGAATCATTATAGTTGATACTCTTAACTAACAGAAAGATAGGCGTCGTTCATGTCGACATTAGACACAGGTAGATGACCAATAATGGGGTATTGATTATAATAAATATGGTTATCCATTACTGCTTGTCCTGGAAGCGAACAGCAGCGTTCAAGTTCTGCTATGTCGATGTCTTTTGTATCCGACATTTTATGATAAACCTTCACTATTAAAGCCGTGCCCATAAGATGCGCCAAGCCATAGTTCTTGTTTTTACGAAATTCTTCTGCCTTTCTTCTACTTACCACATCAATTATAATCTTTCCAAAGCCATAGTTTCGCCTACCAATTTTAAAAGCAAAGACATCTCCTTCTTTATACTTTTGTTTCTTTCTCGTTTCATTTTTAAACACTTCCAGCTCTCTTAAATCTTCTTCTGTGGTTTCTTTTTTCCAAGTATCAAACCACTCATCAAAAAGCTTTTTGTTTTCTTCGCCCTCAATTCTAGTCCAATAATACGTCTTTTGCGTCGTTGCGTTGGCAATTATTACATAGCCATCGTTGTACATAAAGTACATACCTATGCGCGTAAACATCGTGGTTGCCGTATAATTCAGTTTCTTTGGCTTACCTCTTAATGTCTTAGGCAAAACAATCGTTCGGTTTTCTGCGGTTTCTACATACACATCCTCTTCTAAATACGAAAATTGTTGTGACTCAAATTCAGCATGCGTTATCTTTTTTCGAATAACATTTCCATCGAAAAACAAGGTTACATGTTTTATGTCCACCCTTTCCCAATGGCTTTCTATTGGCGTAAGACCTAAGTATTTTCTTTCCTCATTCGTCAATATTATCTTTATTATATTGTGGTTTCTGCTTTGTTTCTTCATCATTTATTCTCTATTATATAAATTGCTACTTCTCAGGAAATTGAAATCACTCCAACCTTTAAACCTCTTACTAATTGAAAAAACTATTATCTTTAAATTGCAAAAGCCGAGAGTAACGCCCTTTTCATGTACGAGGTTCTGGACAAATTTACATAAAAATCGTGATTTACAAGTCCATGTAGACAAAATACTTTTCGGTTTTTATAGAGGAAAGACTTTATAAAAACCGAAATTCTGCCCCATTAACCTATGTCAAAACGCAGTTATATTTCAAATACACATGAGGTTTTTCCCAACGTTGCCAGCAATAAACGCAGAGGAAAAGAAAGGAAGAGTTCCTTAATGAGCAGCGTTACAAGGAGAGATATAGTAATGAAAGAAGATTACCAAACACTAATATAATCTGAAAATTGAGATATGTTTTTAAGAAACATATCTTCATAGTGCACTTTCGTATTTCTAATACGTATAAACCCAAAGCCTGTATCATCATGAGGATAAACAATAAGTCCTAACTTATCAAAAACAAAAAAGCAATGTCCGTCAATTCCTTCATCCATCATCATTAATAAAGAGAACATGGACATAATATCATAATCTACATTTAGAAATTTCTTGAAACCCAAAGACAAACAATTAGGATTATCGTAAATAGAACCACCAACAATTTCCATATATCCAAAGTCTACCAGATACTTCTCTATGTATCTTACATAATTACTTATGTTACTGTTATTTTGTTGATATTCTTTTACCCTGAAAACATTAGAGACTATGGTTACATCACTTATGTATTTACTAAAGAAACACATAAAATAACTTACCATTTTGTTTGCGCGAAAAATAGTGAAGGGTTTGTTTCTTTTGCAATATCCTTTCCAACCTTTACTGTCGGTATAAGAATTCAAATTAACCCATTCTTGAATATTAAAATTTGAGCTCTCCATTATAGCGTTCATCTATCTATATTTTATAACACTCTCCATTTCTGATATTATAATTTTCTTGGTCTTGGCTGGTGAAAACTTGCCAAGGCCCATTTTCCAGTCACTTCCATGAGTGTGACTAATAAAACTTCTTTCACCAAACTTCATCAGTACTTATATTCTTAGAATTGAAGTCATTATAATTTTTAAGACACATATAAGCAGAGAGGAGTTATTATCTTTATGTTGAAAAAACCTAGATGAGCACTCCTCACCACGTACGAGATACTAGACAAATTTACATAAAAATCGCGACTTATAGGCCCATGTAGACAAAATACTTTTCGGTTTTATAGAGATATGTTACAATGAAGTTGTCTTGGCTTATCATTTTTCATTAAATTGTGAGGCGTTTATCATCTTTGTGCTATAAACCAAGACAAACACTCCTTCATGTACGAATTACCAGACAAGGATACGATAAAATTTGAAATTCTGCCCCCATTTGTCTGTCTCAAAACATGGTTGTTTCTAAAAGAGGCAACTAGGCAAAAGTCATTCCTTGCATTCTCTACAAGTTGAAAACTGGCTGTCGATGGTAAATTACTTCTGCGTTTTCATGATACCGCCTCCGTTGGCTGTGAGCAACATGCCCTGCAACCGCTCGCACTGGCAGTGGTAGGCGCAAATGTTTTCCATACCTTTGCCCGAATGCGTGCATGCGCACAATTGTCTTTTGTCTAGTTTTCAGCAAGAAATTTAACATTATGAGTGCCCTTTTCGTCCACCAATCGCCCACCTTGCCCCAAAAACGCGATTCTCGCGAAGGTTGGTGTTGATGCAAAAATGGGGTTAGCATGCGAATGTGGCAAATGAATATTTATTTAAACAAACCGCCATTTGCACCCATTTTAGGGCTATTTGCAGCAAGATGTAGTGCGTTTTGGTGCTAAACGCAGTGCGTTTTGCTGCAAAATGCAATGCGTTTTGCTGCAAAACGCAAGGTATTTTGGTGCAAAACGCAAGGTGTTTTGCCGCTAAACGCAGCGCTAAATGCGGCTAAATGCAAGACGAAAAGCATAAATATCCACTGCAATGGTATAAACAAAACCTTGTAGAACCATGAAACACATGGCTCAAAAGGGCAAAATAGCCGTTAAAAAGTGGGGTTTTAGGGGCTAAAAGTGCGTAATTGAACTTCAAAAATCATGGGTTGGCAACCAAACTAGAAAGGCAAAACGGTGCAAAATGCAGGTTTTGTTCTTAAAAACAGACAAAACAAAAGGCGTGAAAGGCAAGAAATAGTGACAATTTAGCTACTTTTTAGCCTATATTTTCGCTAGAACGGAGTAAAAATTAGAACGATATTGTAAAACAAAAAGCAAAAATTTAAGTTTTTGAGTTGGTGAACTTTTGAGTTGTTAACGTACCCATCCACAAACGCCCCAACAGTATAAAACTATTGGGGCGTTATAAGTTATGAAATACTTAAAATCGAAATTAATAAGCCTTCGTCATCGTGTTCTATATCGTTTCATGGCGCAACATGCACCCAACACTGGGTTTAGACCTGTAAGGCATGCCAACTGACACGGGCTAGAAACAATGCGCAACAGAGTTCTTTGGCTTATTTCTTGGTCGTTTCGGCAGCCTTAACAGGCTTGTAGGCCTTGTTCAGACCAGCAACAACATCATTGGTAATGTCGAAAGCCTTATCTGCATATAGCAGGTTGTCGCCTGCCTTGCTCAATATCAAGCTATACTTCTTATCCTTATTATATTCGTTAAGGAAGTGGCGAAGACTGTCGCGAAGAGCAGCATTATACTTTTCGGTTTCCACTTGGAACTCGTTGCTCAATCGTTGGTTCAGCCCTTGCAGGTCTGCACTCTGCTTTTGCAGTCCTGCCTGAATAGCCTCAGCCTGCTCGCGCGTATAAGCGTTTTGTTGTACCTTCTGCTGGAAGTTGGCTGCTGCGGCCTGCAATGCCTGTTGTTTAGAGGCCAATGTGCTTTGAATGTTTTGGCCCTTCTTTTGCAAAATGAGCGAATAATCCTTACAGAATTTGTATTGGCTCATGATAGAATCAACTTCCACGTAAGCAATTTTCATGCTGGTGGGAGCAGCTTTAGTGTTTGATTCGCTCTTGTTTTCGGCCTGTGAGTTCTGTTTGTTACAGGCCGTAAAAGCCAACGTGGTCATTGCGGCCAGTGCCAACGTACCAAAAATGTTCTTCTTGTTCATTTAATTATATTTTTGTTGTTTCTTTTACAAGCTTACTCTTGTGTCCCCAATGATAAAAAAAGCGTGTGTCAAACGTTACTTGTAGAATTGCTGCCGTGTTCGTTTACGGCAGTCGACACCGCTCTTCTAGCCTCCTTATCTTGGTCTATCACGCAATGTATGCCCTGCTTTCTTAGGCCAGGATTGTCGTGAATATGTTGCGAAGAGAACGTACCGTTCTTTCTGAAAATCATCTTTACACATAATAATGCCACTGCAATAGCAATTATTAACAGGGATAAAGCCAAAGTTTCTGCCATTTTGTTTATTTTTGCAATCGGTAAATGCCGTGTTCAAACGCTGCAAAGATAATTAATAATTTACGAAATCACTCAAAAAGAAACCAAAATATGAATAAAAGTAATTTATCTCCGAGCTGCGTCTTCGACCAGTTCAAGCAAATCAATCAAATACCACGCCCCTCTAAACACGAGGAGAGAATGGTTGAATACCTTAAAGAGTTCGCTAAAAAACACGGATTAGACGTAAAAGTTGATGCTGTGAATAACGTAATTATACGTAAACCTGCCACACCTGGCTACGAAAACAGAAAGGTGGTTATATTGCAAAGCCATACTGATATGGTGTGCGACAAGCTGGTTGACGTAGAGTTTGACTTTAACACGGATGCCATTCAGACTTATGTAGACGGCGAATGGATGAAAGCTAAGGGTACGACACTTGGTGCCGACGACGGCATTGGCGTAGCAATGCAATTGGCCGTACTCGAAAGCAACGATATACAACATGGGCCATTGGAGTGTGTTTTCACCAGCGACGAAGAAACACAAATGACTGGCGCATCGGGAATGGAACCTGGATTTATGACAGGCGACTGGCTCATCAACCTTGATTCGGAAGACGAAGGGGAGATTTTCGTGTCGTGTGCAGGCGGCCGTAGCACGCATGCTGTGTTCCATTTTGAAAAAGAAGAGGCCCCCAAAGACTATTTCTTCTTGCAGATTTCGGTTAAGGGACTTACGGGCGGACACTCTGGCGACGACATTAACAAGAAACGCGCCAACGCCATTAAGTTGCTTGCACGATTTGTTTACTTGGAACAAGAAAAATACGATGTGCGCTTGGCTAGTTTCAATTCGGGCAAATTGCACAACGCCATACCACGCGACGGACGCGTTGTAATGGCTGTTCCTAACGATGTAAAGGAGAACGTGCGCGCCGATTGGAATGTGTTCGCACATGAAGTGGCCGACGAATTCTACGTTACCGATACCGCTATGGAATTTGCTATGGAAAGTGCCAATGCAGAAAAGGTGATGCCTGCCGACGTTAGCCGCCGCATTATCATGGCCTTGCAGGGTATAACCAATGGCGTGTTTGCCATTTGCCAAGACCCGGCATTGGGCGGAATGGTAGAAACTTCGAGCAACATCGCCGTTGTGAAAACAACCGATAACACCGTAGACCTGCTTGCCTCGCAACGCAGCAACGTGATGAGCAACCTCACCAACCAATGCAATGCCGTTGGTGCCGTGCTGAAATTGGCTGGTGCCGAAGTGGAACAAACCGACGGCTACCCCGCTTGGCAGATGAATCCGAATAGCGAACTAACCAAGGTGGCTATCGAATCGTACAAGCGCCTGTTTAATAAAGAACCCATTGTGCGTGGTATTCACGCCGGATTGGAGTGCGGACAATTTGCCACAAGCTATCCAGGCATGGACATGGTTTCGTTTGGACCAACGTTGCGCGATGTGCATACGCCCGACGAACGCCTGCTTATCCCCACCGTACAAATGGTTTGGGACCACTTGCTAGATATTCTCAAAAACGTTCCAGCTAAATAATAATGAAGAATAAACACGTCTTTTTGTTTCTTGCCGCGGGCTTTTTGGCCCTCGCCAGCGTTGGTTGCGGCAAACGTCATTCGGCCAAAAAATTGGTTGAGAACTTCATTGACGAGCATGCACAGCAGCCGTCGGTGTCGATTACGGACGTTGGTAAACTAGATTCTACCGACCGTGTGGACAACTCCACTATAAATGCGTTGCAAGCCGACGTAAAGAATGGTGGCTTGTATAAGCCCGATACTAAATTCGGGCAACGCCCCGCGAACACCAAGACTTTGCTTATGATTCGCGTAACGCTCGAAACAAAAGACGAGAAGGGCGAGAAAAAGCCGTATAAACAAACCTTTTATCTCGACCCCGAACTAACAAGCGTGGTGGCTGTTAAGACAAACTAGCCCTACGCACACAACAACTACGCCCCCACAAGCGCCTTATCGGCACTTGTGGGGGCGAGTTTATGGCGACTGCTTAACACCCTTGTGATAACCGCAAAGCCAACACAACAAGGGGCGGTTATTCAGCCTTTCATTCCAAACAAGGACAAACTTGGGCTGCATACCCCACCCCATCAAAAAAGGGAGAACGCCAAAACGTTCTCCCTTTTATATGATGCGATACTTTCAACGTATGTCGAAAGCGGTTTAATTCTTGAAAAAGTCCTTTACTGCTTCGTTAGGAACCATCTTCTCATCGAAGATGTATGCGCCGGTTTTCGGGCTCTTAACCATCTTGATAACTTTGGTATAAGCACGTCCGTCCTTTGAACCGTCACGAAGGGTTGCAACTACTTTCTTTGCCATTGTCTTGTATAATTAAGCGTTATTTAATCTCCTTATGAAGCGTCATCTTCTTCATGATTGGATTATACTTCATTAGTTCCATACGTTCAGGCGTGTTCTTCCTGTTCTTGGTGGTAACGTAACGGCTCGTTCCAGGCAAGCCGCTGTTCTTCATTTCCGTGCATTCCAGAACAACCTGTACTCTATTACCCTTAGCTTTCTTTGCCATGATAATTATTCTCCTATAACTTTAATGTCTTTCCAATCACAGAAGCCCTTAGAAACAGCTTGTTTAAGCGCTGCGTCAAGACCCACTTTATTGATAAGGCGCAAACCTGCGGCACTGATTTTCAAGCTAATCCAGCAACCTTCTTCCACATAGTAGAACTTCTTGCTGAACAAGTTCACGTCGAAACTGCGCTTTGTGCGATGCTTCGAGTGCGACACGTTGTTGCCAACCATTGCCTTTTTACCTGTAATCTGACAAATCTTCGACATTGCTATCTTTTTTTGTTTTCTTTTTTGATACTTACTCCAAACAGGTTGCAAAATTACGAATTTTTCTTCTAAATACCTAACCAAATCAATTAATTATCAAAGATTTTATGTTTTTTGTGGGATTAGACCGCCATTGGCGTGTACTTTTCTTAAATATGGGCATCATTTTCGCATTCATTGATGTGGTTATGGCATACAATTACAGCCTTTCTGCATAATAAACAAAATAAGGCGAACGCCCCAATGTACCTCAGCCATAGGCCAAAGTGTGCATTTGGGGGTGTTCGCCTTGTTCATGTCGTGGCCAAAAAAGCATGTTTTGAGCCGCCCTTATCATAGGAGTTAGCCACCTCCAAGCGTTGAACGGACACGCCATTATGCGGTTTTACTCTTCCGTTGTGCCCTTCTCCTGTTCCAAGAAGTCGAGCATTAAGCGCAGAGCACGGTTCGTAGCAATGGCCAAGTTGATGTCGCGGCCGAAGTCTTCGTTTAATTTAAGGGTCAAAGTTTTTTCTTTCGTGCCGCAAGCAACCCATATTGTGCCTACGGGTACGCCGTCGTTATCGCCTGCAACAGGCCCTGCATAACCCGTAACAGCCATGCAATAGTCGGTTTTAAGCGTTTCGCATGCGCCCTTAACCATCTGTACGGCAACCTCTTCGCTCACGGCCGACTTCTCGGCTAGCACCTGCGGACTTACGCCCAAGAGGTTTTCTTTCACCTCATTGCTATAACATATCACGCCACCCTTGAAATATTTCGATGCTCCTGGTGTGGCAATAATAGCCTCGGCCACCCTACCGCCCGTGCAACTTTCGGCTGTTCCGATGGTCAAGCCATTTTCGTACATGTGTTGTTGCAGTTCTCTACTAAGCACTTTTGTTTCTAGTTCCATTCCATTATATATTTATGCTTACTCGAAAGTAACCTTCGAGAAAGCGGGTTTGTCTATCGAACAAAACACCTTATCTAGGTATTTGAAATATCCCGTGATGCCAATCATGGCGGCATTGTCGGTGGTATAGCTGAATTTGGGTATGTAAATGGTCCACCCCTCTTTCTCTGCTGCCTCGTGGAAGGCGTTGCGCAGTCCGCTGTTTGCCGACACGCCACCGGCAACGGCCACGTGTGTGATGCCCGTTTGTTTCACGGCCAACCGCAATTTCTTCATCAATATGTCTACAATGGTAAACTCTAAGCTCGCCGCGAGGTCCTCCTTGTGGTTCTCAATGAAGTTCGGGTCGTCTTTAACCCATTTCTGCAAGCTGTATAAGAACGAGGTTTTTAACCCAGAGAAACTATAATCCAACCCAGGAATATGAGGTTCGGCAAACTTAAACGCTGCGGGATTGCCCTGCCTAGCCAACTTGTCGATGATGGGTCCACCAGGATAACCCAGTCCCATTACTTTCGAACACTTGTCGATAGCCTCGCCAGCCGCATCGTCGATTGTTTGCCCCAGAACCTCAATATCGTTGTAGGCGTTCACCTTTACGATTTGCGAATTGCCGCCACTAACCAGCAAACAGAGGAAGGGGAAAGGCGGAATGGCGTTTTGCATGTCGGGTTCTTGAATGAAATGGGCCAGCACATGCCCCTGCAAATGGTTCACATCCACCAAAGGAATGCCCAAGGCACGCGCGAAACCTTTGGCGAAACTTACGCCAACAAGCAACGAACCCATCAGCCCTGGCCCACGAGTGAAGGCCACTGCCGATAGCTGTTCTTTCTCGATACCAGCCTTTTTCAAAGCTTGGTCTACAACTGGTACGATATTTTGCTGATGCGCACGCGATGCTAATTCGGGCACAACGCCGCCATAACTTTGGTGAACGGCCTGCGAAGATGTTACGTTGCTCAACAACACATCGTTGCGAAGAACAGCCGCCGACGTGTCGTCGCAACTGCTCTCTATACCTAATATATATATATCTTTGTTGTTATTCATCCTTTAACACTACCTTGTCAATATCTCTACGCCATGTTCGGTCATCAAGAAAGTATGCTCCCATTGCGCGCTAGGCAGCTCGTCGCCCGTTATTACTTCCCATCCGTACTCGTCATCGGCATCTATAAACACCTTCCATGTTCCCATATTAATCATGGGTTCGATGGTAAACACCATGCCAGGAACGAGCAACATGCCCTGTCCTCTACGTCCAAAGTGCGCTACCTCTGGCTCTTCGTGGAACTTCAAGCCCACTCCATGCCCGCACAAGTCGCGAACCACACCGTAATGATACTTGTCCGCGTGCTTAGAAATGGCGTGTCCGATGTCGCCAACAAAGCCATAGGGCTTGGCAGCCTCTGCTCCAATCTCCAAACATTCCTTTGCAACGCGCACCAGCTGTTCTTTTTCGGGTGTTGTTTTGCCGATGATGAACATGCGCGAGGCATCTGCATAGTAGCCGTCGAGTATGGTTGTGAAGTCTACATTAATGATGTCGCCCTCTTTCAGCACGTCTTCTTTCTTAGGTATGCCGTGACAAACCACCTCGTTGATACTTGTACAAACGCTTTTTGGAAAGCCTTCGTAATTGAGACAAGCAGGTACGGCACCATGACGAGTGCAATAGTCATAGCATATCTTGTCTATTTCCAAGGTGTTCATGCCTGCATGTATGTGTTTGGCCACCTCGTCTAGCACGCCCGTGTTAACTACGCCGCTACGTCTGATGCCTTCTATTTGTTCAGGTGTTTTTATCAGTTCGCGAGTTGGCACCAACTTTCCCTTGTTTTCCCAATACATCACTTGCTTGTCCAAGTCGGTTGGTTCTTGTCCAGACAGGCAATGCCATCTCCTTTTCTTATTTAAAACCATTGTCTATTTATGTTTAAATCTTGTCTTTTAAATGTGCATGCAGGCACGTCAGGCCGTGTTCATATTTACAACATACGCACTTAGACGTGCAAAGTTACTTCAAATTATAGGTACGTACAAGGAAAACAATCACTTTTTACGCCAACACGCAAAAGGCTTGACAAACAACGCCACGCGCTTGCACTACATACGGACGAATGCGCAAATGTGTAAATACAACGCCAAAGAAGAAAGAACGAGAAAGCCCCCATTGCCCTACCATTAAAGCCTCATTTGTACGGCCAATAAAAAAGATTGATTGTCTCACGACAATCAATCTTTATAACCTTAATAATCTAATACCATGAAAAACACGTCACAAAGTTACGATAAATATTTTAAAAACGCAAGTGTTAGTTGGCAAAAGTATTAGGTATATAACATAAATTAATCGTTTATTTCCGTTTTTGCGACATTATTCTTCTTTATTCATGCTTTTAATCCACTTTTTCGTTAAGCACATGGGGCGATACAGGTGATTTTATAGTGACACTACAAATGGTTTGTACCCACACAACAAGCACCTTGTAGCGTGACTACAAACGGCTTGTTGCCCCACTACAAACGACATTGTACAGACACGTTGCCAACTGCTTGCTGGCCAACGAGTGCGTAAAACCGTTTTTTAACCTTACTATAAATATAACCAAATGGTTGTTAGTTCGAACACTCTCCCAAGCCATAAACACGTGTTTGCGAGTGGATAATGGCTCAACACGACGAATATTCCTTCGCACGGAGCTTGTTTACCCGAAACAGACTCACTTCAAACATCTTTTATAATAAACGGGAATGCCTTCCTTTCCATTGCGTTTACATGGTCTTAACAAGCATGTTGCATCGTTGGAATGCCAGTCTATGCTATTCTTTTCGCCGCATTTACCCACGGCCAACAAGCAATTAACAATCAAGTGTGCAAGTGTGCTAACACCACATATAAACAAAGAAGAAAGTAGGGGTGTGGCTTTCATGTAAGACTCTGTCCTTAGGTAACAAACTGATACAAAAAAAATTGATTGTCTCACGACAACCAATCTTTCTTAACCTTAATAATCTAATACCATGAAAAACACGTTACAAAGTTACGATATTATTTTCATCTTGCAAGTGTTTGATGGTAAAAGCAATCTTTTCGTAACATTAATTAAACGTTTTTCCGTTCCAGTTAAGCTTATTTTGCAAATTTAGTCGTTTTATATTCGCTTTTCCCTCTTCGCTGATAGCAGCTGGCGACAAGGCTACAACAAGTTCTGCGCTAGATGGCGAAAGCGAGAACGACACCAGCTTGGGGTCGAACAAAGCTTGCAATTTGTTAAAATCGTCTTCCGACATCGTATCGGGGCGTTGCAAATCTACATCTAAGTGCATTTGGGGCATAGACAAAGCCTTCCAATCGGGCGAATAAAACGAAATGCTACTCTCTGGCTGTGGCCCAGCGTATGTTTGCACCAAGCAAAGCAAAGAGTCGCCCGACGATGTGGGCAACATTTTCATTTGCAACGTATACACTTCGTTCATGCGCACCGAAAGAAAGTCGGCCGTAAGCGTGTCTATGCTACATCTCTCGCCAAGCGGACCAGCAATTGTGGCCGCTTTCTTCATTTGTTTCAGGTCAAGGAGTTCTTGTCTTCCGCTCTTTTCAAGCGCCCCGGCCACAGAAGCAGGCATGTTCACCCACATCTTGCACACTTGCTGTGCCATCATCGTTATGGGCATGGCAGCAAGGCACAGCCCGAATAGTAGTTTTCTCATTGTGTTGTATATTATTTATCAAGATAAGTTAGGTATAAAAAACACACACGTTCGGCGCACAAGTGCAGACTTTCACCCCGCATTTGTCTACGCACATAGCAGAGATACAGGCATGGGCTGGGGCTATTCATACACCTCGTCAATACCATACTCATTCATTCCACCATCGTCTTTGGCGCATGGGTCAAACCCTTCGGGAAGGTCGAACGTGGCCTTTTGCGTATAACCCAACCGGGGGTCTGCAAACACTTTCTGCATGAAATAAGCCCAAATGGGCAATGCCATCGTGGCTCCCTGGCCCATACTCATCGAGTCGAAGTGTATGTCGCGGTCTTCTCCGCCCACCCAACAGCCGCTCACAAGCTCGGGCGTAAAGCCCATAAACCATGCGTCTGCGTTGCGGTTGGTCGTTCCAGTCTTACCGCCAATCTCGCCTTTAAGGTTATATTTAAAGCGTAGTCTACGCGCCGTACCTTCGTTCACCACGGCTTGCAGCTCCACGAGCATCTTATTGGCACTGGTTTCGCTTATCACTTCGTTCATCCGTGGCTGGAATGTAGCAATTACATTCCCTTCGTTGTCTTCTATCTTGGTAACGAACAAGGGCGCACACCTAATTCCGCGGTTGGCAAAGGCGGTGTAAGCGCTTACCATTTCGCACACGCTCGATTCGCAAGGACCTAGTGCCAAGGCCATTGACGGGTGTATGTCGGGGTTGTTTAGACCATAACTGCGCAGCAATCCCACAAACTGTTGCGGGTTAAGCTTACTCATCAGGTAGGCCGAAATCCAGTTGTTGGATTGTGCCAAGCCCCATTTCAAGGTTACCATTTGGCCATATCTACTACGGCTACCGTTCCGTGGCGTCCAACTTTGTCCTGCCACAATGTATGTACGCTGCACGTTGGGTGCCTGGTCGCAAGGCGAGAAACCATTTTCCATGGCCAACGAATAGAGGAAAGGCTTAATCGTAGAGCCTACTTGTCGGCGTCCCTCGGTAGCCATGTCGTATTGGAAGTGCGTAAAATCCAATCCGCCCACATAAGCCTTCACCATTCCGTTCTTGGGATCCATGCTTACAAAGCCGGCTCGTAAGAACGACTTATAATATCGGATGCTGTCTAAGGGCGTCATCACCGTGTCTATGTCGCCATGATAAGTAAACACGGCCATGTCGGTGGGTGTCCTGAAAGCCTTGCGTATCTCTTCTTCCGAATAACCTGCCGACTTCATGTTGCGATAGCGTTCGCTTTGCGTAATCGAGCGGTTCAGGATTGAACGCACCTGTTCAGCGGTAAGCTTGTTGGTGAAGGGCGCGTTGGGTTTGGTTCTGTTTTCCTTAGAGAAAGCAGGCTGCAAGAAACGGGCTAGGTGCTTGTACACGGCATCTTCGGCATATTGCTGCATGCGGCTGTCGATAGAAGTAAACACTTTCAACCCATCAGTATAGATGTTGTAGGGTTCGCCGTTCTTCTTCAAGTTCTTGTTACACCATCCGTAAAGAGGGTCGTTGGCCCATGCAATGGAGTCGTAAACATACTGTGACTTATTCCATTCGGGGTAGTTGCTCTTGTCGGGACGCTTGGCCATGAGATATTGGCGAAGGAACTCGCGGAAGTAAGTGGCCGTTCCGTCTTTGTGGTCGGTACGGTGGAAGTTCAGCGCGAGCGGTTCTTCGGCGTATTGCCTGTACTCCGTATCCGACAAATAGCCGGCCTTTACCATTTGTGCCAACACAACGTTTCGCCGCTCCGTGCTTCTTTCGGGGTAGCGCACGGGGTTGAAGTACGACGGGTTCTTGCACAATCCGATAAGCGTGGCCGCCTCGGTTATGGTCAAGTCTTTGGGTTCCTTATTAAAATAGGTGTTGGCCGCGGTCTTTATTCCCACGGCATTGTGCAAGAAGTCGAAGTAATTAAGGTAAAGGGCGATAATCTCTTCTTTGGTGTAATGGCGTTCCAGTTTCACGGCAATAACCCATTCGATGGGCTTTTGCAGCACACGTTCGATTGTAGAATGCGCCTTCTCCGAATAAAGTTGCTTGGCCAACTGCTGCGTGATGGTACTTCCACCGCCTGCACTGGCGTGTCCCATCAGTCCACGTTTCACAAAGGCTCGCCCAAGGGCGATGAAGTCGATGCCCGAATGGTCGTAGAAACGAACGTCTTCTGTGGCCACCAAAGCATGAACAAGGTGCGGCGAAAGGGTACTATAGGGTATGCAAACGCGGTTTTCGCGGTTTTCGTTCCATGTGCCTATCACCTTTCCATCAGCCGAATACACCTGCGTGGCAAATCGGTTGATGGGGTTTTGCAATTCGGATATGGGCGGCATGTAGCCTATCCAACCAAACCAAATGGCCACGAAAGCCAATACGGCAGACAGTATGCCAAGCACTAACATGCCCCATAAGATATGTATGAACCTCTTTCTCATTGACGTCTGAATTCTAAAATTACTGCAAAAATACAATTTTTCTCCCTATTACACATTCAAATAAGAAAAATTATACTTATCTTAGCATCCCAAATAGAGTACGTTCTAATGTCAATGCAGATGAAACAACGTGATTTTGTGACGATTGCCGACCTCTCGAAGGAGAAAATACAGTACCTTATCGACCTGTCGCAAGAGTTTGAGAGACATCCCAACCGCGAGCTGCTCAAAGGAAAAGTCATCGCAAGCCTTTTCTTCGAGCCGTCTACACGCACCAGGCTGAGTTTCGAAACGGCAGCCAACAGGCTCGGTGCGCGTATCATTGGTTTCTCGGATGCCAAGGCCACCAGCGTGTCTAAGGGCGAAACGCTCAAAGACACCATTCTGATGGTGGCCAATTATGCCGATGTTATCGTGATGCGCCATTACATCGAAGGGGCTGCGCAGTATGCCAGCGAGGTGTCGCCGGTGCCTATCATCAACGCCGGCGACGGCGCACACATGCACCCTTCGCAGTGTATGCTCGACCTTTACTCCATATATAAGACACAAGGAACGCTCGAAAACCTCAACATCTACCTCGTGGGCGACTTAAAATACGGCCGAACGGTACACTCGCTCATCATGGCCATGCGCCATTTCAACCCCACGTTCCATTTCATCGCGCCCAAAGAGTTGGCCATGCCCAACGAGTATAAGCTCTACTGCAAGAACCACGGCATCAAGTTTCAAGAACATACGGCCTTTAACGATAAGGTGATTGCCGATGCCGACATTATATATATGACGCGCGTGCAAAAGGAAAGGTTCTCGGACCTCATGGAATACGAACGCGTAAAAGACGTGTATATATTGAAAAACGACATGTTGGCCAACGTGAAAGACAACATGCGCATTTTGCATCCGCTGCCAAGAGTGAACGAAATTGCCTACGATGTAGACGACAACCCGCACGCCTACTACATTCAGCAGGCACAAAACGGGCTTTACGCACGCCAAGCGCTGTTTTGCGACGTGCTGGGCATCACGCTAGAAGATGTGAGAAACGATAAAACCATCATCAAATGAGTGAAAATAAGAAAGAACGGCTAGTGGCCGCCATCAAAAACGGAACCGTTATCGACCACATTCCTGCCGACAAAACCTTTCAGGTTGTAAACCTGCTCGAACTGCAAACGCTTAACGAACCCATAACCATCGGCAACAACTATGCCTCGAAGATGATGGGAAAGAAAGGCATCATCAAGGTTACAGACAGGTATTTCACCGACGAAGAGATTTCGCGCCTCTCGGTGGTTGCACCCAACGTGGTGCTTAACATCATCAAAGACTACGAGGTTATCGAGAAGAAGAAGGTGGAAACGCCTGCCGAACTTAAAGGCATCGTGCGGTGCAACAATCCCAAATGTATCACCAACAACGAGCCCATGCAAACAGTTTTCCACGTGGTAGACAAGGTTAGCCGAACGCTGAAATGCCATTACTGCGACATGGAGCAGGCCATAGACAAGGCACAACTGGTGTAATGCGCATGCCATATACGCCTGCACACACGTGCCAACAACCAGAATAAACGACATTTATCATCGGCGTGGTGCATAGAAACCACGCCCTAATCAATAACTAACACAAACAATTTCAACTATGAAAAGAGACCTAGAAATTTTCAAACTCATTGAAGATGAGCATCAACGCCAACTCAAAGGCATCGAACTAATTGCCTCTGAGAACTTCGTTAGCGAACAAGTGATGCAAGCTATGGGTTCGTATCTAACCAACAAGTATGCCGAAGGCCTACCCGCAAAGCGTTATTACGGCGGTTGCGAGGTGGTTGACAAGGTGGAAAACCTGGCCATCGAGCGAATTAAAAAGCTGTTCGGAGCCGAGTTTGCCAACGTACAACCCCACTCTGGCGCACAGGCTAACGAGGCTGTGCTGCTTACTTGCCTCAACCCTGGCGACACTTTCATGGGCTTGAACCTTGCACACGGCGGACACCTTAGCCACGGTAGCCTTGTAAACACGTCGGGTATTTTGTACAACCCCGTGGGCTACAACCTCAACAAGGAAACTGGGCGCGTTGATTACGACGAAATGGAACGCCTTGCGCTGGAACATAAGCCAAAGCTTATCATCGGTGGCGGCTCGGCTTACAGCCGCGAATGGGACTACAAGCGCATGCGCGACATCGCCGACAAGGTGGGTGCCATCTTCATGGTTGACATGGCTCACCCCGCAGGACTGATTGCCGCTGGTTTGCTGGAGAACCCTCTGAAATATGCACACATCGTTACTTCTACCACGCACAAAACACTTCGCGGACCGCGTGGAGGCATCATCCTTATGGGCAAGGACTTCGAGAATCCGTGGGGAAAGAAAACGCCGAAGGGCGAAGTAAAGATGATGAGTCAACTGCTCAACTCGGCCGTGTTCCCCGGAATTCAAGGCGGACCGCTAGAACACGTCATTGCTGCTAAGGCTGTTGCCTTCGAAGAGGCACTTCAACCTGAGTTTAAGGAGTGGGCATTGCAAGTTAAGAAAAATGCGAAAGTGTTGGCCGAAGAGCTTATTAAGCGTGGTTTCACCATCGTTAGCGGTGGAACAGACAACCACTCTATGCTGGTAGACCTGCGCGACAAGTATCCCGAACTAACGGGTAAAGTTGCCGAAAACGCTCTTGTTGCTGCGGACATTACCGTTAATAAGAACATGGTTCCTTTCGATACGCGTAGTGCTTTCCAAACAAGCGGCATCCGCTTGGGTACGGCTGCCATCACTACTCGCGGAGCCAAAGAAGACCTCATGGGCTTTATTGCCGAACTGATTGAGGAGGTTCTGAACAACCCAACCGACGAAACGACTATCGCTAACGTGCGCAAACGCGTAAACGAAAAGATGAAAGACTATCCACTCTTCGCTTACTAAATACGTACACAACAACTGTTTTACAAACGGGATGCACCTTTGGGCTGCATCCCGTTTATTGTAAATGGGCAAGTTAATGAGCGGACAGGCAAGTTGTCCGTAAGCAGCATGAGCCGCAACCGATCGCGTTGGCAGTCGAAAGCGTACATGCTTGCAGTGCCATTGCCCACACGCGCGTGTTCGGCACAACCGTTTTTGTCTAGTTTTCAGCAAGAAATTTAACATTATGAGTGCCCTTTCTGCTCACCAACTGCCAACCTTGCCGCAAAAAATCGATTCTCGCGAAGGTTGTTTTCGATGCCGAAAGGGGTTAGCATGCGAATACGGCAAGACGTATATTTATTACAAAGAACCCCCATTTGCACCATTTTTGGGGTGATTTGCAGCAAAATGTAGTGCGTTTTGGTGCAAAATGCAGTGCGTTTTGGTGCTAAATGCAGTGCAAAATGCAGCTAAATGCAGTGCGAAAAGCATAAAAATACACAGCAATGGTATAAACAAAACCCTTTCGAGGCATGAAACACATGGCTGAAAAGGGCAAAATAGCCGTTAAAAAGTAGGATTTTAGGGGCTAAAAGTGGGAAATTGGAGTTGAAAAAATATGAGATGGCAGTCAATCTAGAAAGGCAAAATGGTGCAAAATGCAGGTATTTTTCTTGAAAATAGACAAAACAAAAGGTGCGAAAGGCTAGGAATAGTAGCTTTTCACCTACTTTTTAGCTTATTTTTTCGCTAGAACGGAGTGAAAATTAAAGCGATATTGTAAAATAAAAGATAATAATTTAAGCTTGTGAGTTTGTGAGCTCGTAAGCTTGTAAGTTGATGAGTTTGTGAGTTGAGGGGGTGATGTGTTGGTGAGTTGGTGAGTTGATGAATTGGCGAGTTGATGAACTGATGAGTTGATGGGGCGGTGAGTTGGTGAGTTGATGAGATGGTGAGTTGATGAGTGGGTGAGTTGATGGGCTGGTGAGTTGGTGAGTTGATGTATTCGGGGAGTTATTGGGCTTTCGTTAGTTTATAAGCCAGTGAGTTGACTTGTCCTGCACTCCTCTCTATTCAAAGAAACACTAAAAGTCAAGATGGTTTCGAATAAACAAGTCAACTCATCAACTTGTTAATTCGTCAACTTGTTAACTTGTCCACCCTTCAACTCGTCAACTTGTCAACTCGTCTACTTACCTACTCGTTAACTTACCTACTCGCCAACTTGCCTACTCGTCTACTTGTTAACTCGTCAACTTAGTTAACCCATCAGCTCATACCCCCATCGACTTACCTGCCACATAGCCCGTTGTCCAAGCCGCTTGCAAGTTAAATCCGCCCGTAATAGCATCCACATCCAGCACTTCGCCTGCGAAGAAAAGGTTTTTACACACCTTACTTTCCATCGTATTGAGGTTAATATTCGTGAGCGAAACACCCCCACAAGTAACAAACTCCTCGCGAAACGCCCCCTTACCAGTAACAGCGTACAAGTCGTTAGTGAGCGTTTCAACCAGCTTGTTCAAGCCCTTCTTCCCCAATTCTTCCCATCGTTTCTCAGCTCCAAGTCCTGTTTTGTCTAAGATATACAGCCACATGCGCGAGGGCAAGCCAAAGGGATGCACGCTCGACAACTGCTTTCGCCTATTGCTTTCAACAATACCTTGCAAGTGTTCGGCCACCAATGCGCCATTAGTTAGCCCAATCCAATTCACTGCAATAGAGAAACGATAGCCACAATCGTGCACAAAACGCGCACCATACGACGAAAGTTTGAGTATAGCAGGACCACTTGCACCCCAATGCGTAACGAGCAATGGACCCGATGCCTTATGCTTTGTACCAACAACAGACACCGTAACATCCTCTACCACCGTACCCATCAAGGCCTTAAAAGCAGCATCGGAAATGTTAAACGTAAAGAGCGAAGGCACGGGTTGCATAATATCATGCCCCAAACGGGCCAAATATTGCAAGCTCTCGGCACGAGGTGAGCCGCCCGTTGTGATAGCCACCCTGTTAAACGTAAGCGGCTTTTGCGCCTTAAAATCTAGCTGCAAGTCGCCATTGGGCAAAGGTTTCAGCCCCTCTAAGGCATGCGCAGTACGCACTTCCACACCCAATTTATGAGCCTCATTCGTTAAGGCATCTACCACACTTTGTGCCGATTGCGACACAGGGAAAACACATTCGTCTGCCTGCGTAAGCAATTTCACGCCGCGTTCTTCAAACCACCGCCATGTGTCGTCGTGGTCGAATACGTTAAAAAGCCGTTTCATCATCTTATCACCACGCGGATAAGCCTGTTTCAAGTCGCTTATCCGTGCAAACGAATTGGTAAGGTTGCAGCGTCCGCCACCCGTTACAAGCACCTTGGCCAGCACCTTTTGTCCTCGTTCAAAGATCGTAACTCGTGCCTTGGGGTTTGCTTGTTTGGCTGCAATGGCGGCGAAAAATCCTGCCGCACCACCGCCAACCACGGCTATATTTAATTGTTCCGTCATTGTATCTTCTTATTTTTAGCAAACGAAGATACGAATAAAAAGCCGTTCGCACAAGGTTCGCAACACAATTAAGTTGAGTTTATGAGGTTAGTGGGTTGTGAGTTATTAAGTTTTTAGTTTGTGAGGATGTAAGTTTTTAGTTTGTGAAGATGGTGGTTATTTAGTTTATGAGTTACCAAGTTTACGAATTAATAAGTTATATCGCACACAAACCAGAAAGGTCAAAAGCTTACAACCCCGACAACTCATAAACTTATAAACTCAACAACTTATAACCGCACAAACGCTGCAATCCACAAACTTAAAAATGCAACAACTCATAAACTCAACTACTAATAATCTGCTTTTCATGCCATTTTTACAGCATTTTTGTGTAAGTTTGCACTAATAAAAAAAGCAAGCATCATGAACATCGAGCACATTAAAGACAGGATAAACAAGTTGCCCAACCTATCTACGGCATTGGGTATGGAATTTATTTCCACCCCCGAACCCGACACGTGCATGGCGCGAATGAAGGTAGACGAGCGCAACAGGCAACCTTTCGGTTTCCTTAGCGGTGGTGCATCGCTAGCCTTGGCCGAAAATCTAGCCGGCGTTGGTTCGCTGGCACTGTGTCCGGGCAAGATAAGCGTGGGCATCAACGTTAGCGGGAGCCATCTCATCGCCGTAGAAGAAGGCGATACCGTAACCGCAACGGCACACATCTTGCACAAGGGACGAACGCTACACCAATGGCTGGTAGAAATAAGAAACACAGCAGGCGAACTGGTTTGCTCGGTGCAAGTAACCAACTATGTGATCAAAGGCCGCAAAGATGACTGACTTTGCGCTGTTTCGCGAACCGCATGCCACGCATGCCACACGTTATGTTCAGTTACAAGGAGAGGCACAAAGTTTGGCAAATTATGCTGAACTGAACCACGTTGAGGGCTTTGTCTTCGCTCCTTTCGCCATTGAGGACGACTGTCCGTTGCTCGTCATCTCTCCCGATAGGGTGGAACAACTTGATGTTGAAACGCATGTGTCGGCACTTACACGTAATGCCACGGCCGCTGAACCAACAACAGCCAGCAACAGCCAACAGCAGGTGAGCCAATCGTACCAAGAAAGTTTCCATCGCTTTCACCAACAGCTTGTACAAGGGCAGTTTGCCAAAATCGTACTAAGCAGAACCGAAGAAGTGGCACTTAAACACATCCCCAATGCCGAAGAATTGTTTTGGAGAGCCTGCCAACGCTATCCCCGTTTGTTTATCGCGTTGGTTAACACACGCAGCGCAGGCACGTGGCTTATGGCTACGCCCGAAGTTTTAGTGCGAAACGACACGCATCGTTGGCATACGATGGCACTTGCAGGCACAATGCGGCTTACTGCCGAGCAACAGAAATGGCCAGACCAAACGTGGAACACCCCCACCACACCCCTAGAATGGAGTGCGAAGAACAAGGAAGAACAGCGGTTGGTGGCGCGTTACATCGCCCAATGTCTTGCACATCTGGCCGACAACATCGAAGAAACACCGCCTTATACCCAAAGGGCGGGGGGCTTGGTTCACCTTAGAAGTGACTTCGCCTTTACACTAAAACCTGCTTACGGACTAGGCGACCTCGTGCAAATGCTGCACCCCACGCCTGCTATCTGCGGCTTACCCAAGGCCGAGGCATGGCGTTTTATCAGCACCAACGAACCCCATCGCCGACTATATTACAGCGGCTTTTGCGGTCCGGTGGCGGCTAGTGGCGGCACAAAGCTATATGTTTCACTTCGTTGCATGCAGCTATCGCCCAACAAAGCGTGCCTTTATGCAGGTGGCGGACTGCTTAAAGACAGCACCGAAGAACAAGAATGGGAAGAAACAAGGGCGAAAATGGAAACGATGTTGGGGCTAATGCAGCCTTAATTTTAGCTTTTTAAGGTTATGAGATAATAAGTTTATGAGTTTTAGTGTAAACCACACAAGCTTAAACCATCTGAGTTTTCGGCAGCGAATAGCTTAAAAGTATAAACGCTTATGAACAAAAAACAATCGCCTAACTCATGAATTTGCAAACGCATGAACTGATAAACTTACAAGCCCAAACATGAAACCAAACAGTAAACATGTATTCGAATAAAGAAAACATCAACATCCTTACCTCCTTACTCGTGGCTCATGGCGTAAGGCGAGCCGTGGTTTGCCCTGGTTCGCGCAATGCGCCCATCGTGCACAACCTGGTAAAGTCGGGGGCCATTAGCTGCTATCCCGTAACCGACGAACGCTCGGCAGGTTTCTATGCCTTGGGTATGGCCTTGCTCGATGGCGATGCTGTGGCCGTCTGCGTTACGTCGGGGTCGGCCTTGCTCAATGTTCTGCCAGCCGTGGCCGAGGCCTATTACCAGCATGTTCCCTTGATAGTTATCTCTGCCGACCGCCCTTTGGCATGGATAGACCAACAAGACGGGCAAACCATTCGCCAGCAAAACGCCCTCGCCAACTTTGTGAAGAAGGCCGTAACCCTAAACGAACCCACCGACGAAACCCAGCGTTGGCACTGCAACCGCTTGGCAAACGAGGCTCTTTTGGCCACCAATCATCATGGCGTGGGCCCTGTTCATATCAACGTTCCCTTATCCCAACCGCTCTTTAAATACGATGTTACGACCCTACCCTACGAGCGAACGATAAGCCGCTGCACGCCCAGCAATCTTGCAGCAACAGCACTTAACGACCTAATGGCCGACTTCCGCAAAGCCGAAAAGCCCATGATTGTGTTGGGACAAATGCTTCCAGGCTCTGTCAACGCATCGCTTGTCAAGGCCTTAGAGGGGCAAGCCGTAGTGGTTTCAGAAGTGTTGAGCCATCTCGGTGGACTGCAAAATGCCGACGAATTGTTAGCCACTTGCGCAGAAACTGCACCCTATACGCCCGATTTCATATTGTATATGGGCGGACATCTCATTGGGAAAAACCTCAAATCGCTATTGCGGCAGATGCACAACGCACCCCAATGGCTTGTTAACGAGGGCGGAGAAGTGGTTGATACCTTTATGAATCTCACGGCTATTGTTGAGGCCAAACCCAACGAAGTGCTGTCGCTGATGGTGCAAATGATGCAACAAACGGACGCCAAACAACACGAAGAGCGCACCAAAGCCTTTCGCCAACTATGGCAAACGGGTCACAACGCCTATCGCGAACAGCTCAATCAAGCGGCTCCCACCTTTTCCGAAGGCTACGCCGTGCAGTGTTTCGAGCAACAATTACAACAAACCTACCAACCGTTTGAGGTTCATTATGCCAACAGCCTCAGCGTTCGCTTGGCCAATAAGCATGCTCAACACCATGTTTGGTGCAACCGTGGCGTAAACGGCATCGAGGGGTCGCTGTCTACTGCGGCAGGCATGTCGCTGGCAACACAAGCTAATGTGTATTGTGTAATTGGCGATTTGAGTTTCTTTTACGACCAAAACGCCCTATGGAACACCCGTCTGGACGGCAATCTACGCATAATGTTGCTCAACAATGGTGGTGGAAAAATATTCCAACACGTTAAAGGAATGCCTGCCGACGACATACAAGCCACCTTTGTTTCGGCAACGCACAACACTTCGGCGCAAGGAATCTGCCAACAGAACGGCGCAAGACACCTACTTGTAAACGATATTGAGACATTGCAAAAAGGTATCGCCGAACTTATTGGCTATGGCGGAAACCGCCCTTTCGTTTTGGAAGTGAACTTAACATCATGGGGCGTTACAACAACCAAATGTTCAGCAACACCTTATTAATAGAAACATCCCTTACCCAAAAAACAAATATCATTGTATGAAAAGAGAATGGAAACCCATTGAAGTTTTCGACTTCAAAGAAATATTATTCGAGGAATATCAGGGCATTGCCAAGATAACAATCAATCGCCCGCGTTACCGAAATGCCTTCACTCCGCGCACTACGTGGGAGATGAGTCAGGCCTTCGCCTACTGTCGCGAGGCCCAAGACATCGGTGTAGTATTGCTTACAGGTGCAGGCGACATGGCTTTTTGCGCAGGTGGCGACATGAACGTGAAGGGTCGTGGCGGCTATGTGGGCGAAGACGGTGTGCCTAGACTCAACGTGCTTGACGTGCAAATGCAAATTAGGCGACTACCAAAGCCCGTTGTGGCAATGGTTAACGGCTATGCCATTGGTGGTGGCCACGTTCTGCATCTCGTTTGCGACCTATCCATTGCCAGCGAAAACGCCATCTTCGGACAGACTGGTCCGAAGGTAGGCTCATTTGATGCGGGTTTCGGCGCATCTTATTTGGCGCGCATTGTCGGACAAAAGAAGGCGCGCGAGATTTGGTTTCTCTGTCGCCAATACAACGCAGAAGAGGCCGAACGTATGGGCTTAGTTAACAAGGTTGTGCCACAAGACAAGCTGGAAGACGAATGTGTTGCCTGGGCCGAAACAATGATGCAGCACAGTCCGCTTGCGTTGCGCATGATTAAAGCAGGCCTTAACGCCGAACTAGACGGACAGGCTGGCATTCAGGAACTAGCAGGCGACGCTACCATGCTTTACTATTTCCTAGACGAGGCCCAAGAAGGCGGAAAGGCTTTCCTTGAAAAACGGAAACCCGACTTTAAGAAATACCCCAAACTTCCATAGTTTTCGGATGAAGTTCCACATCGACATAGCCCCACATACCTTGCATTTCAAGCAGCCGGCAGGCACGTCGCGCGGGGTGTATCGCACCCGAAAGACGTGGCTCGTTAAGCTCTCTTCGCCGCAAAAACCTGGCGTTGTGGGCGTGGGAGAGTGCGCCCCACTGCCCAATCTCAGCTGCGACGACCTGCCAGACTACGAGCAATGCCTGCGCCAAGCATGCCGACGGTTCTGCGAAACGGGCGTAATTAACCACGATGAACTAGGCCCCTTCCCTTCCATTCGCTTTGGATTGGAAACCGCCCTATGGCAATGGCAACGCGATGGCCATGCAAACCTCTCGCAAACACCATTTGCACGGGGCGAAATGGGCATCCCTATCAACGGATTAGTGTGGATGGGAACGTTCGAAGAAATGGCTATGCGCATTGAAGAAAAGCTGAATCAAGGGTTCAGATGTGTGAAATTGAAAATTGGCGCGATAGATTTCGAACGCGAATTGCAGTTACTTCGCCATATCCGCTCCACGTTTTCGCCCCGCCAAGTGGAACTTCGGGTAGATGCAAATGGGGCTTTTGCGCCTGCCGAGGCTTTGTCGAGACTCGAAAAGTTGTCCGCACTCGACCTCCATTCCATTGAACAACCCATCGCCAAAGGTCAGTGGAACGAGATGGCCGACTTGTGTAAGCGGTCGCCTTTGCCCATTGCACTCGACGAAGAGCTGATCGGTATCAACACACTTGCCAACAAAGAAGAGCTCCTCGACACCATCGCACCACAATATTTGGTGCTGAAACCATCGCTCCACGGCGGTATTCGGGGTACAAACGAATGGATTTCTCTGGCCCAAAACCGCCAAATCGGGTCGTGGATAACCAGTGCGTTGGAGAGCAATGTAGGTCTAAACGCCATCGCCCACTTAGCAGCAGAGGTTTACGGCCCACAAATTGCCATGCCACAAGGGCTTGGCACGGGCCAATTGTTTACCGATAACATCGACATGCCCTTACAAATAAAAGGAGATTGCCTATGGTTCTTGCCGAATTCTTAGACCAATGGAACGACGATAAGGCACCTTGCATGCTGGTTCACACTAGTGGTTCAACTGGAAAACCCAAGCCGCTGTGGGTGGAAAAACGCCGAATGGAGGCCAGCGCAAGGGCTACTTGCCAATACTTGGGGCTGAAAGCAGGCAACACGGCCTTGCTCTGCATGCCGCTAGATTATATTGCTGGGAAGATGATGGTGGTGCGTTCGCTCGTGGCTAACCTACAACTTGTTGTGGTTGAACCCGACGGACACCCCCTAAAAGACCTTGAAACCGACATCGACTTTGCAGCAATGGTGCCTCTACAAGTGTACAACAGCCTGCAAGTACCAGCCGAACGCCAACGGTTAATGCGCATTAAGCACCTCATTATTGGTGGAAGTGCCATCGACGAGGCCTTGGCAAAAGAGCTAAGTGCTTTTCCCCATGCCGTATGGAGCACCTACGGCATGACCGAAACGCTGTCGCACATCGCCCTACGTCGGCTTAATGGGCCAGCAGCTAGCCAATGGTACACGCCTCTTCCAGGGGTTAAAGTGAGCCTGAACGATAAAGGTTGCCTGGTGATAAGTGCCCCTCATCTATGCGAAGGATTGTTGCAAACCAACGATATTGCCACCATTAAGCATATAGAAAAGACTAAGCAGGAAGACGATTTGCAACATAACGATGAACCCAAGCAAGCTTTTCGCATACTGGGCAGACTAGACAATGTGCTTGTTAGCGGTGGCATTAAAATACAAATAGAAGAGGTTGAGCGCGCACTTCAGCCGCATTTGTCTACGCCCTACCGCATCGTGAAGTGCCACGACCAAAAGTTTGGCGAGGTGGTAGGCCTGCAATTCGTACCCCTTTCGGCCGAAAACGCAGAAAGCGAAACGGCTATGGTAAAACAAATCTGCCAAAAAGTGCTGCCCAAATACTGGCAACCCAAAGCCTATTTCCCCGTGAAAGAAATAGAACGAACGGCAACGGGTAAAATAAAGAGGGGATGAAAGGCGCGCCGCCCTCATCCCCTTTATGATGTTGTTCATGCGTTTAGCATGTTTCTCAAACCTACCTAAGCAAGCAGAAACGTTGCGTAGACTTTTCAAAAGCCAGCCTTTAACGCCCTATATCGTTAAATGTGTCGTAATATCCGCGTGGCATATTCGGTCCCCAAACCTGTTCAACCGATACCTGCACGCTGAAAGAAGGATTGAAGTTATACTTAACAGCTGCACCAACCCTATCGCCCAAGGCTTGCATATCGTACAACGGATAGGGCATAAGCCTATTGCTAACCAAGCTTTTCTGTCCATATAGGTAGGCCTCCCAATGCTCGTTGAAACGATAACCCACAATGGCTTGCAAGCCAGTATTGCGATAATTGTCGTGGCCCCAAAACACATTGTTAAAATAACCGCCTGCAGCCACCGTGAACTTTTTACCCAACGGCTGGGCATACATGGCCGAAATGTTTTGCATAAAGCCTGCCCCGTGGCGCGCATGCTTGCCAAACTGCGCGAATACGGATGCACCAAGGCTTAGGTTTAGCCCCGGATGCAAGTCCCATCGCTGCCATCCAGCCCAAAACCAAGGGCGATAACCCAGCGGTTCTATTTGTCCGTTGAGGGTTAAAGACGGCAAAGCCATCGCCCCATCGATGGTTGGCTCTACGGCCACAACGGGCGTTACCAGCTTATGCAGCGTGTCTACAACGATGCTATCAACCAACTTTGGCTGTTCCACAACAGCATTTTCGGCTGTACGTCGCACGTTTTGTTTCCGCTCTTTTTGAGCGAAAACCGTACCAGCAACAGCACAACATATTATCGTTACAAGCAAATGTTTCTTCATCATGCAACAAAGATAAACGATAAACGTCGAAAAACAAAACAATAAACATTTTTTAAGGCAGGTTCTAAAAATCACCTTTGCTGTATTTTTAGCTTTTTAGCTGAGCAAGGTTTGTTTACTTCTTGAAAGAGCATAGTGCACTATGCTTTCTGAAAGAGAAAGCGAAAGATGCCAGATAAAAGCAAAAAGACAGTGAAGAGCAATACAAGGAACAACAATTAAACCTTTGCGGGAATTTATAGAACATGCCTTAATAATGGTTTCAAACACGCATTTATGCAAGGTGTTCTTAACCAATATCATCCCACTTACAGCCTGTTTTTATATTATTTACCACTATTTGTTTTGCAAAATAGCCTATTTGCCTTATTTTTGCACTAACTAAAAGAGGAATAAAGATGAAGAAAACAGTAATTTGTGCGCTCGTGGCCATGTTCTTTTCAGCATCGCCAACGTGGGCGCAAAGCAACAACGGCCATCAAGACGAGAGCCTAGCCGATAAGGTTTCTACTATTGTGAAGAAGGCCAAATCGTCCATGCAACGCGCAGGAAAGCGGGTGGAGAAGGCTATTGGCATTAACAACAAGAGCAGAGACGGCGATGAAGTGAAGATAGACGGCACCTACTACATGCCCATTTACTCGCTAAACATCTACAACGGCAAAGACGCAGATAAGTTTAAGAACACTTGCCAAAAGGCGTTTACCAAGAAGTATCCGCGCACAAACGTTCTCAGCGTTACCATTCCCCAAGAGGGATGGGTGAGCAAAGCCGTGAAAGACGGCGGAAAGGTTATAGGCTACCTGCAATACATGTATTGCTACGTTCTTGCACAAGACGGCGACGACGGCTATATCAACGCCCGATTCAGCTTTCAACGCTATAAGGATGTGGGCAAAGAGTATGGTTCGGTTAACGGACGGTGGCCACAATGGGACCGCACCGACGTGCTTACACCGTCTGTTTACGATGAATTGAAAAACTATTAAGTTAAGTGGAGGAAGGGGGCGAATGCCACGGTATTCGCCCCACCTGCCCCACCTAAAACATCATATAACAATACTAAATACTAAACGCAAACAAAGCCATGAACATTCTAAAAGCCTTGTTCGGTGGGAAAACCGAAGACCCTGAAGAAAGAAAGAAAGACGAAGAAACCAAGAATTTCGACATCCTTAAATTTGATGGAGTAAAGGCATTGCACCTTGGACAGGCCGATCACGCCATCAATTGCTTTACCAAAGCACTAAGTTACAAAGACGATTTGGAAACTCGCGACTATCTTTCGCAAGCTTTCTTGATGACCAACGAACCGCTGAAAGCCTACGAACAACTGCAAAAGTTGGCCGAGGCTCAGCCCGATAACCCAAAGATTTACGTGCGTATGGCAGATGTTGCCTATCGTATGGACGACTATGGCGCGATGGCCGACGCTTGCGAAAGGGCCTTACTTATAGATAAAGCCAGTCCTACGGTGCATTATCTCTATGCGCGAGCCTGCATCGGACAAGGCGACAACGTGAATGCCGTGGCCATGTTAACCAAAGCAATACTTACCACCCCCGACTATCTAGATGCTTATCTGCTGCGTGGCGAAACGCTATTGGCCATGGAAAACTTGGAGGAGGCCGAAGAAGATGCCAACTTCTTGGTTGAACATGTGGCCGGTAACGAAGACGCCTTGCTGCTGAAAGCGCGTGTGGAGAAGGCCAAAGGCTACAATGCAGCCGCACAAGAATACTATGATAAGGTGATTGAGGCCAACCCTTTCCACGCCGAGGCTTTTAAAGAAAGGGCCGAAGTGCGCGAGGCATTGGGAGATTTGCAGGGAGCGGAAGAAGACCGTAACGTAAATTTCTAACCCATTAACGCCTCCATTATTAGTGCCATCAAGGCGCAGAACATACAATCGGGAAACTTCTTAACGCGAAGTTTCCCGATTGCTTTTGGTATGTTTCCTAACTAATTGCGGCCGATTAAAGCCTAATCGAGCATCAAAAGACCGACGTTCCGCCCTTTTTCTACCCGCTTAGTTTAGTTAAATTACGTATGCAAACTTTACAAAACACACTTCATCCACCCAACCATTCTAGCGAAAAAAAGTACGTCAAAACACGTTTTTAGCCATTATTTCCTACTTTACACGCCCACGCTCTTGTCCATTTTTAAGAACACCACGTGCATTTAGCACCACTTAGCCTTTCTAGTTTGGTTGTCATCTCATTATTTTTGAAGCCCATTTACCCGCTTTTAGCCCCTAAAATCCCACTTTTTAATGGTTATTTTGCCCCTTTTAGCCTTAATTTTAATGGTTTGGAAAGGTTTTGTTTATACCATTGCAGTGTATTTTTATGCTTTTCGTCTCGCATTTTGCAGCATTTTGCACTGCATTTAGCACCAAAACACCTTGCGTTTTGCAGCAAAACACACTCCATTTTGCACCAAAACGCACTCCATTTAGCACCAAAACGCACTCCATTTAGCAGCAAATAGCCCAAAAACGAGTGCGTATGGCGGTGTTTTTAAATAAAAATTCATTTTTCCGCATGCACATGCTAACCCTATTTTACATTAAAACAAACCTTCGCGAGAATCGATTATTTGCGGCCGAGTGGACGATTGACGAGCAAAAACGCCCTCATAATGTTAAATATTATACTGAAAAGCGGACAAAACAAGATAGGCAAATGTGACGAATTTGGGGACTTACCAAAATGAAAAGAGCTTGGAAACAGATAGCCAGAAAACAAAATAAGGTGTGCCATGCGGCACACCTTATTATATATAGGCTTGATAAGCCACCCTTGTTGGGGCGAAAATTACTTGGCAAAGGCCACTGAACGCGTTTCGCGTATAACGGTAATCTTCACTTGTCCGGGGTAAGTCATCTCGTTTTGTATCTTTGTTGCAATCTCGCCGCTTAGTTTCTCGCTCTCAGCATCGTCCATCCTGTCGGCACCAACGATAACACGCAGTTCTCTACCCGCCTGTATGGCGTAGGTTTTGGTAACGCCAGGATAGCTCATGGCGATGGCCTCCAAGTCGTTGAGACGCTTGATGTAGGCCTCAACAATCTCGCGACGTGCACCCGGACGAGCACCCGAAATGGCATCGCACACCTGCACAATGGGTGCCAACAAGGTATTCATTTCTATTTCATCATGGTGCGCACCAATAGCGTTGCAGATGTCGGGTTTCTCCTTATACTTCTCGGCAATCTTGGCTCCATATAGAGCATGGGGCAGTTCGCTTTCCTCATCAGGTACTTTTCCAATGTCGTGCAACAGACCTGCGCGCTTTGCCTTTTTGGGATTTAGTCCCAACTCTGAGGCCATAACAGCACAAAGGTTGGCCGTTTCGCGTGCATGTTGCAAGAGGTTCTGTCCGTAAGACGAACGGTATTTCATCTTTCCAACGATACGAATAAGCTCTGGGTGCAAGCCATGAATACCCAAGTCGATGGCTGTACGCTTACCCGTCTCGATAATTTCGTTTTCCAATTGTTTCTTCACCTTGGCCACAACCTCCTCTATTCGGGCAGGGTGAATACGGCCATCGGCAACAAGTTGGTGAAGGGCAAGACGGCAAATCTCGCGGCGAACGGGGTCAAAAGCCGAGATAACGATGGCCTCGGGCGTGTCGTCTACAACTATTTCAACACCTGTGGCAGCCTCCAAAGCACGTATGTTACGGCCTTCGCGACCGATGATGCGCCCTTTCACCTCATCGTTGTCGATGTGAAATACGCTCACCGAGTTCTCAATTGCCGTTTCGGTAGCCACACGTTGGATGGTTTGTATAACAATCTTCTTGGCCTGTTGATTGGCATTGAGCTTCGCCTCGTCGATAATCTCGTTGATATAGCTGGCAGCATCGGTCCTCGCCTCGTCTTTTAAGCTCTCGATAAGTCGTTCCTTGGCCTCGTCTGCGCTAAGTCCCGACAGCTCTTCAAGTTTCAAACGTTCCTGACTTTGCATCTTTTCGAGTTCCTCTTGCTTGATATTCAGCAGCTTTTTCTCGTTATCCACGCGCTGTTGGTTTTGTTCCACCTCTTGTTTGCGGCGTGCCAACTCGTCTTGGCGTTGGTTAAGCGAAATTTCGCGCTGTTTAAGTTTGTTCTCGTTTTGCTGAATACGTTGGTTGCGGATTTGCACTTCCTTCTCCAACTCGCTTTTCTTATTGAGGAATTTCTCTTTAACTTCGAGCAATTTTTTCTCTTTCAGCACTTCCGCCTCTTTGTTAGCGTTTTCTATCATCTCGTTATACTGTCCCTTAATGACGTATCTAAAAAGGAGATAGCCAACAAAGCACCCTAAAACAAGTGCAACGGCGGCAGCGATTATCGTTTCTATCATACAGATTTATATTGATTATGTAATGTTTTTGTTCTGTTCCCTTTTGGTGTTAATGGGGGCGAATACCTTGGCGAAAGTTGCCATAAGGCAATAAAACTCGGAAAAGAAAACAGCTTAAACAGACGTTGGCTCGATGCCCAAAGCCTCTTCTATCTCTGCGGCAAGCCCTTTTAGGCTATCCATCAACGGCTCAACGTCGTTGTGTTCGTCCGCATTGTGGTAACGCATAGCAATGTCTATGAGTACCATGTAGAGAATGTCAATATCGCTTTTCTTGCCTGCATACCTAGCCGAGTAGAAGTTCACAAGGTCGGTAATGAGCTTTGCACTCTTGCGATACTTCTCTTCGTCTTCTCGTGAGCAGTTAACAGGTATCGACCTGTCGTAAACACTGAGCGTTATCTTGAAGAAGTCTTTTTTGTTATCAGCCATTGTCAATGCTATTTTCGCTTAGAAGTGTGATACATCTGTTCACATCTCTAATGAGTTTGGAGAGCCTTTTCTGGGCCGACTCCATGTCGCCGTCGGTGATTTCAACCATCTTAGCCATTTTCAGGCTGTCGTAGCTTTTGTAAACAGATTGCAAACTGTCGTCCAGTTCCTTTATTCGGGCATCGCGCTCATCAATCATCGTCTGTAGCTCAGCATTCTTTTTCTCCAATTCTTTATATTGGAGAAGTAGCTGGCGCAGCCGTGTGGTAAACAGCGACAATGTGAATTCGTTTGCATCCATAATTAAACACCAATTTGACTACAAATTTAACTTATTTATTTGGATGGCGCAAATTTTCAACCTGTTACATCTTGTAAAAATGTAATTAAGCTGCATCAATGGGCTAATATGCCACGTAAACACCCCGTTATGCGAGCGTGGAAAGCCAAAAGACGACAGCGAGGAATGGCCTGTTCTTGCCCCGAAAGTGCGGCTTACTTGGCTTTTTCGTCGGGGCGCGGCTCTTTCTTGGCCAGCATTACCACTTGGAAAACGAAGTCTGTTACCCATTTTTGGCTAAATCCAAGCCTTTTATTATATTGCCTGATGGAGGCAACGGTCTTCAACACACCTGCATCCGAAAAATCGTTCTTGTTGAAAATGTCGTTGATGGTGCGTTGCGTCATGGTGTAAATGGCCTTCTTGAAGAACGAGGGCAAACGCAATTTAAACTTCATGAGATTGCCCATGAGCATCATGAGGTCTTGTGTGAAGTTCTGAAATTGTATCAAGTACACCTGCACATCTTGCAGCTTGTGGCAGTTTTTCCTAATGCTGGCATCTATTTCCTTAAAGAAACCCTCGTCGGTTTTATACAGTTCTTTCAACATCTTGCGGCAATGCGCCTTTTCACCAAGGCCCAACTTATTGTTCTGCGTTGGTATGCGCAAGGTTGTTTTGTACGTTCTCAAATCGGGAAGCATGGCCAAATTGGTTATACCCAAGTTGGCTGCGATGGTTGCCTGGAAGTAAACTCGCACCAAAGTCATGTAGTCTTCCATGCCACCCGACTTCGATTTGTCGGCTTGTCTTTTGAATATTGAGGAAAATAATCCCATAATTGTTTTGTTTCGAATAATGTAAATAGATGTTTGCTCCCTCTATATCCCATGCCTTAGACACGAGATGAATGCCACGAGTGGAGCGAATACTAGCTGCAAAAGTACGAAAAAAAGGGGAAAACAGCAATTTATGGTCTTAATTTCAAGCGATTAGAGGCTAGTTTTTGAGCATTGGAAAGAAGATAATGCGTGCAAAACACGATAAGTTGTGGCTGACGACCAATGACTGGGGCATAAACAAAGGTTGCAAATTGAGCAGAAAATACGGCGTATCGAGAGGGGTTAATGTGGTTCGCTGCGCACAATTGTCATCGTTCGTGCAACGAAACACATGCCTAATACATACACGAAAACGCCGCTTTCGCCCTTGCACAGCGCGTACCTAAAACAGATAACATGCCATGAAGAGTGAAAGCGGCGTTATTATAATTTACTTTCCGAACCGCAAATGGGTTATTAGATGTGCGCAACCCGTTGCGATGCGTAAGTTCTCAAAACCTTGTTTGGGCTATTTACTCATGTCGTAAACCACCTGCATCAGCTTTTTACCGATTGCATCAGCATCTTCCATCGTCGCTGCCTCACTATAAACGCGGATGATAGGCTCGGTATTGCTCTTGCGCAAGTGCACCCATTTGTCGGCAAAGTCTATCTTTACGCCATCAATATCGTTCACTTGCTCGTCTTTATATAGTTCTTTTACACGCTCCAAAATAGCATCTACATCGGTAGACGGCGTAAGGTCGATGCGGTTTTTGGCGATGAAATAGTTGGGATAAGTGGCACGCAGCTCGCTCACCTTGCAGCCCTTGTGGGCCAAATTGCTAAGGAAGAGGGCGATACCAACCAAAGCGTCGCGCCCATAGTGGCTCTCTGGATAGATTACTCCACCATTACCTTCGCCGCCGATAACGGCATTAACAGCCTTCATCTGTGTGGTTACGTTCACCTCGCCAACAGCTGCAGCCGTGTACTGTCCGCCATGTTTGAGGGTGACATCGCGCAGGGCACGAGTTGAACTGAGGTTAGACACGGTGTTACCTGGCACTTTCGACAGCACATAGTCGGCCACACTAACCAGCGTGTACTCTTCACCGAACATCTTTCCGTCTTCACAAATAAATACCAAACGGTCTACATCGGGGTCAACAACAATACCCATGTCGTAGTTTCCATTCTTCACCTCGGTCATAATCTCTGTGAGATTTTTCTCCAAAGGTTCTGGGTTATGGGCGAAATCTCCCGTTGGTTGGTCGTTGAGCATGGTGTATTTCACGCCCAATTGGTCGAGCAGTTTGGGCAGGATAACGCCTCCCACGCTGTTTACCGTATCGACAACGACCTTAAATCCGGCCTTACGAATGGCATCAGCATCAACCAACTTCAATGCCAACACGCTGTCGATGTGACGTTGGTCGAAACTATCGTCCTCGCGATAATGGCCCAAGTGGTCTACGTCTGCATAGGTAAAGTCGCCCTTATCGGCTATCTTCAAAAGTTCTGCGCCATCTTCGGCCGTAAGAAACTCACCTTTATTGTTGAGCAGTTTCAAAGCGTTCCATTGGCGCGGATTATGACTTGCGGTGATAATTATACCCCCATCGGCTCCTGCCATAGTAACGGCCAACTCGGTAGTAGGTGTTGTGGCCAGCCCGATGTTCAGTACATCAAAGCCCATTCCCATGAGCGTACCACACACAATGTTCTTAACCATCTCGCCAGAAATACGTGCATCGCGGCCAACAACGATGGTGTTGTTGCCCTTTGGCATGCTTTGACGAATGAAAGTGGCATACGCCGAAGTAAACTTAACGATGTCTAACGGGTTGAGCGTGTCTCCAACCCCTCCGCCAATTGTACCGCGGACGCCAGAAATAGATTTAATTAGTGTCATTACCAATATTTGTTTTTTATCTTGCCTTGCTCAGTTCTAACTCATAAAAATAAGGTATCACGCCATTCACTGCGGCGCCATGACCTCGGTCGTGAGGCACGATTAAGCGAACACGAGCACCTGCATCTTCGGAAGAAGAAAGCCTATCGAGCAAGATATAGGTGAAAGGCGTGAGCCAACCCGAAGGAACTGCCGTTCCATTGGTGCGCTGGCGCGCCACGTACATCAGCCCACTCTTACTATTAAAGCTTGCAGTGAAGGTGCCAGAAGTGTTTGTTACGTCCATCCTATCAAGCCAAGCGCTAAATCGTGGAATGAAACTAGACAGTTCAAGGCTATCGGTAAGCAAGTTTCTTTCGCTGAACCTGCACGTCACATTCATGCGTTGGCCCTTCTCAATCTTCTTACCGGCACCCTTATGTACGATTTGCATGTACACGCCCGAACTCTCAAAGAGCACATACTCGTTCTTAGCCGTGTCGGTTGTCTCACCGTTTGCCACAAATTCGTTTTCGCTAATAACTTTGATGTTCTTCTTCGTGATGTAATTGTTGATGGCGTTTCGTTCCGATTCCACTTGGTCGGCATAGGTTTCATACTTGCTGCACGATTGCCATGAGAGTGCACCTGCCAAGAGGAAAAGGGAAAAGAGCAATTTCTTCATTCGTCGTTTAAGTTTTATATGATGAGTTCGTGAACTGCCATTACAGCCTTCTGCCCCATCAAGAACATGGGCTGAACTTCGTCCACAATGCTGCAAAGATAATAAAAATATTACGTTTTTGCAGATGTACAGCCTTGTATTTTTGTTTTTTTTACACTTCTGTTGGCCGCCACACCAGGCTTACAACCGATATGTTTCGCGTGTTTATGAAGCGATTTTAGGCCGCAGCAAAGCCACGAAAACAATGTAGGTTAAGCCCGCAAGCGGTCCGAATAGGACATAATGGCATCGCGAACAACTCGCTCGGCCTCACTCATCGAGCAGAAAAGCTTACCTCCACTAGCATTGAGGTGGCCGCCTCCGTTGAAGAAACGTTCCGCCATCTCGTTACAAGGAAAATCGTCTACCGAACGCAAGCTTACCAAAATGAGGTTGTCTTTGTCGGTATCTTCGCGCAATGATATAACCAATTTCTGCCCTTTTATGCGCAAAGGTTCGTTAACAAGCCCTTCGGCATCACCCTTAACGAAATGAAAATTCTTCATGTCTTGGCGCGTAATGCAAAAGTACGAGGCGTTAAGTTCGTTCAGCACATTGAGTTTTTGGCTCATCAGATAGCCGCGAAAACGAATGGCCCACGAGCTATAATTGTTGTAAACGTTGCGGTAAACCTTGTCTTTATCAAATCCTTTGGTCAGCAAATGTCCGATAATGACATATATTTCGGGGCGAGTGGAGTTATAAGTAAAGCCACCCGTGTCGGTCATCATGCCACAATACACGGCAATGGCGGCTTGCCTACTGAACATTTCGAAACCTCCGAGCTGCCAAACGATGCGGAACACGATTTCGCAGGTGCTGCTCATCTGCGGCAACGACACCATCAGACGAGCATCCATCTGCGGGTTTAGGTGATGATCGAACACAACTCGCTGCGCCGTAGTCGTCTCCAAAGCCTCCTGCATGTCGTCAACGCGGTTCGTTGCGTTAAAGTCTAGGCAGAAAATAAGGTCGGCATCGGCAATACGCTCCTTGCAAACGGCGGTGTGCTTGTCGTAACGCATCACCCTTTCAACGCCTGGCAGCCATTTAAGAAAATCGGGAAAGGCATCGGGAACGATGATGAGCGGCTCCTTACCCACTTGCCGCAGGTATTCGGCCCACGCCAATGAAGAGCCGATAGCATCTCCATCGGGCGACTTATGGCAGCAAATCACGATGTTGTTTGCCGCTTGTATCAATCCGTTCAAGGTATTAGAATCGGACTGTGAGAGTATTTCGAGTTGCATAATGGTGCAAAGTTACAAAAAAGGTGCTTAAAGCCACGCTTTAAACACCTTATAATTTAGGGCTAATCCTATAAAATTCGCTTACAGAACAATCTTTGTTCGTGTAGCGTTTTATAGCCAGCCAATATCGTTCTTTTCTAGTTCCTTGAAAAGTGCGTTTTCTCGCCATGACGATGTTCGAGCAAGCTCGACATCGTTCATTTGGCTTAACGAAAACGTTCGTCTGTCGTTTAGTTACTTCGCCTCTTCCATAACACCCTCCACATAGATGCGTGTCATTTCAGTAACGCCGTTGGTACGGATAGTGATGGTTTTCTTAAAGTGGCCAGGAAACATGTTCTTGCCATTATAAACAACTTTCACTTCGCCCTTCTCACCGGGTTTAATGGGAGTCTTGGGGTACGAGGGGACGGTGCAACCACAGCTAGCCGTGGCCTCGTTGATGACAAGGGGGGTCTTTCCTACATTGGTAAAGGTGAAGGTGCATTCCTGAACAGGGTTCTTTTCACTGAAAGTACCAAAGTTATGGGTAATCTTATCAAATTTAATTTCTGCCTGTTGCTGTGCCACAGCAAATCCAACAAATGCAAAAAGCATCATTGAAAGCAATACCAATTTTTTCATATCCTTATCTTTTAATAATAATGAGCGTCGCGCGAAAGTGCCACCCCACCCTGCCCTAGCCGTGCGCAAGGCACAACTAAACAGGCAAAAATCGCTGGGGTTTTCTTCCTAACGACTTTGCAAAGTTAACGCTATATGCGGAGAAAAACAAATTTTACGCTAAGAATAATATCCAACCACGCGATTTGTAAGCAGCATGACCAAAGAGCATTAACAACTCTTTTGCACTTGTTCCAACACTTATCCAAGGGATTTGCAGTGCTTAGACAGAAACTTTCTTCACCATCAAGCATACCTTTCATAATATAATCATGTGTAAAACGATGATGAATGGTAAAAAACATTCGCTACAAACACATTTCGCGCACATCTATCCACCACCCGTTCTGGCAATAGTTTTTAGAAGACAGTTAGTTTCATGCCGAAGTTGTTTTGACGTTTAATCTTTCTCCAAATGGAGAAACGTGTAGCACAAGTCAACTCAAGGACTTATAAACTCACTAAGACCCAACAATTCCCGAAGACTTCAACTGGCCAGCTCACCAACTAATTAACTCGCAAACTCACAAAATCATCAACTCAAAAGATCATCAACTCAAAAGCTCATCAACTTATAGCCTCATCAACCTACAACCTCATCAACTCAAAAGCTCATCAGCTCTAAAACTTAAATTATTATCCTTTATTTTACAACACCGCTCTAATTTTCGCTCCGTTCTAGAAAAAATATTGGTTATAAAGTCGGCAAAAAGTCACTATTTCTACCCTTCCGTGCCTTGGGGGTTGTCTATTTTTAAGCATAGAACCTGCATTTTGCACCATTTTGCCTTTCTAGTTTGGTTGCCAACTCATGATTTTTGAAGCCCGATTACCCACTTTTAGCCCCTAAAACCCCACTTTTTAATGGCCATTTTGCCCTTTCTAGCCATGTATTTCATGGCATTAAAAGGTTTTGTTTATACAATTGCTATGGATGTTTATGCTTTTCGTCTCGCATTTAGCGGCAAATCTCACTGCATTTAGCAGCATTTTACCTTGCGTTTAGCACCAAAACGCCTTGCATTTAGCACCAAAACGCACTCCATTTTGCACCAAAACGCACTGCATTTAGCGGCAAAACGCACTAATTTTGCACCAAACAGCCCCGAAACTGGTGCAAAGGACGTTGTCTTTAAATAAAAATTCATTTTGTCGCATGCACAATCTTACCCTATTTGGCATCGAAACAAACCTTCGCGAGAATCGATTTTTTGCGGCAAGGTGAGCAGTTGGTGGATAAAAGGGGCACTCATAGTGTTAAATTTCTTGCCGTAAAGTTGACAATATTTGGCAAGTGGACGAGTGGACAAGTTAACGAGTGGACAAGTTAACGAGTGGACAAGTTAACGAGTGGACAAGTTGAGGAGTGGACAAGTTGGCGAGTGGATAAGTGAGCGGGTTAATCGTTCTTTTCTCGTTCTTCGAAAAGTGCGTTTTCTTGCCATGACAATGTCTGAGCAAGCTCGACATTGTTCATTTGGCTTAGCGAAAACGTTCATCTTTGCGTATTGTGACCTAAATACGTCCATTTTGACATAAGAACATAAGAAACATAAAGAAGTGCGCTTTACTTTTTCCTCATTATGTGCCACTGGAAAGATGCTTTCAACTTGTAAAGAATGTATTGAAAACTTCCGCAGGCTACCTTTTTTTTGAGGCATGGCCATGTTTTGTCGCAGACGAATGGGGCGGAATTTCAGATTTCATCGTACCCTTGGCTGGCACTTCGTACATGGGCGGGGCGTTTATCTTGGTTTTGCTGCACAAAACCATAAGTTTCTCTCAATTTGTAGAAATACTAAAAGCTAGGACGACTTCGTTGTCAATAAAAACCTTTCAGCTATTGCATCGTAAACGAAATAGGCGTAACTTTGCCAGTAAATAAAGAACCGAAAGCATGTCATAGGCATCAAACCTACAAGAAAGGGGGAAACAAGATGAAACGATACACGGAAGAGCAAATAACAACACTCGCCCCAAACGAGATATTTGTGTTTGGCAGCAACATTCAAGGCTATCATGGCGGAGGTGCCGCACGCATGGCACTCAACAAGTTTGGTGCGGCATGGGGAAAAGGAGACGGACTGCAAGGTCAAAGCTACGCCATCCCGACAATGGAAGGCGGAGTAGAAACTATACGCCCATTTGTAGACAAGTTCATTAGCTTTGCAAGCAAGCACCCCGAGTACACATTCTTAGTTACAAGGATTGGTTGTGGCATTGCAGGCTTTGCAGACGGGGATATTGCCCCATTGTTTCAAAACGCAATCGCACTAACCAACATCGTTCTACCCAAAACATTTGCTGATGTGCTTGAACAAACGAAGTGAAATAGCCAACAGTTAAGGAGCCATTAACGTTGCTTAAAAACAATACAAAGCTGCTTGTACGGCAACTACAAGCCACTGGTAGCCCCACTACAAACCCCTTGTATCGCCCGCACAAAAGGCTTTGTAGTATAATGGTTGGCCAACAATGCTGTGGTAAAATACGTTCTACGCGCCAAGCTTTACTTCTTCTTTGCAGTCGTGGCACTGTTTTTCTTGATGATGTTGTATGCCGAATAAAGGCCCAGTTCGCCTGCCTTGCTAAGGTCTTTAACGCCCTGCGAGCGTTCGCCACGGGCAACATGGGCCAGTCCGCGATTGAAATAGGCCTCGGCAAAACGACTGTCTAGCTTGATGGCCGCCGTATAATCGGCAATGGCTTTATCGTTGTTGCCTTGGTTGTAGTACAAGTTCGCCCTACAATAATAGAGGTAAGCACTTTGAGGTTGTAGGGTTATAGCGCGGTTTAAGTCGGACAAAGCCCCTGCTTCCAACAATTTAGCATCTGCTCCATTGGATGCCTTGAAACCGCTCATGGCCATTTGGCACACAGCCCGATGCCAATAAGCCAAGGCCGAGGTGCTGTCGAGCGAGAGCAACGTTGTGAGGTCGGCTATCGCTGCATCGAAATTTTGCAGTGTTCCGTAGGTCACCGCACGCTGTAAGAGCAAGGCACGCAATTCAGCATTGTTGGCATTGGCACCTATTCTCTGCGTCAACGACTCGGCAAGAACAAAGAAATCTTTCGAGTGGCGTTCGTCTAACTGTTCATTTCCACAAGCAACGTATAAGGGGCGGCCAAGTTTTGCCACGCGATTAAACTGTTCTACGTCGCGGTCGAAAGCCTGATAAGAACGTATTCCGTTGGCGTATGGCACGAGCGAGAGGTGGAACATGGGCATGAGCGATGTGTTGGTGGCGTTGTCTTGCACACGTCCGCGGTAACGACTTTCGTATTCGTGGGCCACTTCGTTCTCATCGCTCACCACCATTTGGTTGTACTTGTCCATATTTATCTCGCTACGCTTGCGTACTTCTTTCAACTTGGCACGCGTCCAACGCGCCTGAACGCCCAAGCGTTTGTCCATCTGTGCTTTGAAAATCTTAAACTCGTCGAGTTCAGCTTTGGCCACCATGCCCAGTCGGCGATAGCAACGAGCACGATAAGAAAGCCCTATCCAGAAGTTGGGAAACTGCTTGATGACCCTAGAATAGTCGTCGATAGCCGCGCGTATGTTACCCGTTTTCTCGTGAAGTATGCCGCGATTGAACACGGCCATGAAGTTGTTTGGTTCCATCTTGATGATGAAATCGAAGTCGGCGATGGCCCTATTATCGTCGCCCAGCTGCAAACGAAGTAGTCCGCGGTTGTAATGCCCAAGAAAATTGTTGGGGTCTAGTTCCAGTGCAAAGTCGTAATCGGCCATTGCTCCACGTAAGTTATTGAGGTTTACGCGAGCGATGGCACGGTTAAGATAGTTGTCCACGTTCTTGGATTTCAGGTGAATGGCCTTTCCCAAGAACTCATCAGCCTCACGCCATTGCTTACGCGACAGGCTAATATACGCCCTCATGGTCCACAGATTGGCATCGTATGGGTCTAGTTTCAGGCCTTTGTCCAGCCATTCGGCGGCTTTCAGCGTGTCTTTCTCGTGCAAATACACCTCTGCGTTTAGGGTATAGGCATTGGCATAGTCGGCCCAACGCGACACAATTGTGTCAATATCATGGTGCGCACCTGCATAATCCTTGTCGTTCATGCGGCAGGCAGCGCGATTATACCAATAGTTTCGGTTGCTCGGATTGAGCTTTATGGCGCGGTTGTAATCGGTTATTGCCTCTTGATACTTGTTTTGCCTGATGCGCGAGATGGCTCGAAGGTCGTAAATGTCCTCGATATAGGGGTTCAGACTGATGGCCTCGCCTGCATCCTCTTCGGCTCCCACGTAGTCGTCTAGATAGAATTTGGCGATGGCACGGTATTGCCACGGCTGGTAAAGGTAAGGCCTAAGTGAGATTATCTGGTTGAAATATTGCATGGAAAGCACGTAGTCCTCGTAATGGAGGGCTATCTGTCCACTAGTCATCAGCCTATCTACGTTGAACTGCGCACGGGCAATGAACGCGACTAGTGCAAAAAAAACAAGTGCAATCTTTCTTCTCATGCAACAATGGCAATAAATTCTGATGTAATACTGTTGGCGCTGCTAAGGCGCAAAGGCTGTTTTGCTTTTTCTCATTGCGATGAAAACGGTTTCACGTTCCCGGCAAAGGACAAACAAGTTTGGCTTTGCACGCTCGGATTAACGAAGAGGAGCTTAGCGCGTTGCTTGCTTCGTGCGGTATCCGCAGCGGAATTTGCCTTGTAGCAGTGCCTTCAATTTATTTTTAATGAGCTGCTTGCGGAAAGGCGAAAGGTGGTCGGTGAAGAGGATGCCGTCAAGGTGGTCTACCTCGTGTTGCAGCACGCGAGTGAGATAACCTTCAAACCATTCGTCGTGCGGCTTTAAGTCTTCGTCAACATATTGCATACGGATGCGCGTGTGTCTCGTCACCTTTTCGTGTATGCCTGGCAGCGAAAGGCAGCCTTCCTCTAAGCTCTCGGTAGGCGATTGCTCGTCAATCTCAACGATGTGTGGGTTGATAAACGCCTTTCTATACCCCTTATATTCGGGATAAGTCTCGGCTAACACGTCAAGGTCTACCACCAACAATCGGATGTCTAAACCAATTTGCGGTGCGGCCAGCCCGATGCCGTCGCTAGCTTCCATTGTTTCGAACATGCTTTGGATTAGTTCTTTCAAGTTGGGATAGTCCAACGGAATGTCTTGTGCCACCTTACGCAGCACCTGTTGTCCATATATATATACTGGTAATATCATCTTCTTTTTGATTCTAGATAACTTTGTAGAATGATTGTAGCGCTAATCTCGTCGACCAACGCCTTATCTTGTCGGGCTTTTTTCTTTAAGCCTCCGTCGATCATGGCCCGATGAGCCAGCACCGACGTAAACCTTTCGTCGTAATATACGACGGGTATTGTGGGGCACGCTTTCTTCCATCGCGCCACGAACTGCCTCACGCGTTCGAGGTTTTCGCTGGGTTGCCCATTAGTTTGTTTTGGTTCGCCCACAACGATCAGCTCCACCTCCTCCCGTTTGGTGTAGTCGAGCAGGAAGTCGACCAATGTAGACGAAGAAACTGTTACCAACCCGTTGCAGATAATTTGCAGCGGGTCGGTAACAGCGATGCCTGTTCTTTTCTGTCCGTAATCTACGGATAATATCCTGGTCACTTTGGTTTACTTTCTATATAGCAACCACGCGTCGGGATAAGTAGCACGGAATTCATTTCTAGAGGTTACAGCATCGGCTTTCGATGTGAACGAGGCTGCCACAACGCGATACATATTGCGGTCGGCATTGTATGCCAGACGTGCGTCGTGGCCTTCGCTCTTCAACTTATTGTAAAGCCCTTCGGCATTGGTCTTCAAAGAGAAAGACCCAACGACAACGCTGTAATCATTCAGACCGGAACCGCTCACAACAGTGACGTTCTCTTGCCTTACTGAGGCGTTTTCAACACTCTCTTCCACGGTTATCTGTGTTGCAGGCGACTCCTCTACGGGCGTCACAACAGGCGCAGCACTCTCACCAGACGTCTGCTCTTGCGACTTTGCCTTTTCGTAAGCCCTCTTGTAGGCACTTTCCTTGCTCGATCCACAGCTCGACAACATAAATGCAGCACACAAGCTGGCGCATAAAATCATACTTTTCTTCATCTTCTATCCTATTTAGAATTAAACTTACAATCGCTTTATGATGGGCGAAATTACAAAATATATAACTAAAACACGAGATATGCTCGCATAAAGTTTGTTAATTGAGCACTCTACACGCTTTTTAACATAAATAATGACGTAAAGATTTTGAGCTTTGTCATAGTTTTACTACATTTGCTTTTATATTGAATGCCATGAGGCTAGTATGCCTTTACAAAAGCGATCAATACTTATTTTATTAATACACATACATAAACAATTAAAAGCAAAAGGTATGAAAGCATTAGGTTACATTGGCGCATTCTTAGGCGGCGCCATCGCTGGTGCAGCCCTAGGGCTGCTTGTTGCTCCTGAAAAGGGCGAAGAAACACGTGGCAAAATATCGGATGCCGTTGACGACTTCTGCAAAAGACACAACCTCAAGTTGAGCCGCAAGCAGGTTGACGACCTTGTTGACGACATCAAGGACGCCGTTCCCGAGTCGATTGTTGAATAACATGGCCATGTTCTCGACAGACAACAACGTGCAAACCATCGGGCAACTCGTGGAGGTGCTCAAAGATTACATCGGGCTTCAAAAGGAATTTGTGAAGCTCGATGTAATCGAAAAGGTGGTGCGCCTCATCACCGTTGCCACCTTGTTGGGCATCCTCACGGCCTCGATACTCATGATTGCCATCTTCGGTTCGTTCGCCGCAGCCTACGCTTTGGCGCCAAAACTGGGCATGGCTGCCAGTTTCTGCATCGTGGCCGCCTTCTACTTGGTGCTCTTTCTGCTTATCTTCGCTTTCCGCAAGCAATGGATAGAGAAACCCGTGGTTAGAATTCTTGCAAGTATCTTAATGGATTAACATGATGGAAAACGAAACGATACAAACACCGTCGTATAGGTCGCTAACGCAGATAAAGGCCCGAAAGGAGGCCTTGAAAAAGCAAATTGAAGAGGAGGACGCGAAAATAAAGACACTGTGGGATAAGCTGTTCCGACCCAACGAACAAGCGGACACCTCGCCTTCCAAGCGTTTTACCGACGTGTTAAACACGGGAGCAGGCGTATTAGACGCCCTTATATTAGGGTGGAAACTATATCGAAAGTTCAGCGGAAAGCCGCTTTTCAGACTAAGATGGTAAATGTGGGTCGGGCTTTTAAAGCTCGACCTGCATTCCATCATACCCAAATTCCACGCCGCGGGGCAGCCTTTTGTTGGCCGTTTCGTGCAAACCAATCTGGTGAGTAAGGTGCGTTAGTATTGTTCGCCTTGCTCCTAACTGCCGTGAAAAGTCGATGGCCTCGCTCACCAATTGGTGAGAATGGTGTTCTTTTTCAAACCGCAAGGCATTTATTATCAGCACTTCCACATCTTTAAGGTACTGCAACTCGCCGTTGCCAATGGTCTTCATGTCCGTGATGTAGGCCAATTTGCCAAACCTGTAGGCCAAGATGGGCATCTGTCCGTGCAGCACCACGAAGGGCATCACGTTGATGTCGCCGAACGTTAAAGGCCGATGGGGTTCGATGGCATGCAGTTTCAGCAGCGGAACACCTGGATAAAGGTCGTCTGAAAAGCAATAAGGCATGTTGTGTTTCAATCCCCTTACGGTGTCAACGTTACCGTAAAGGTGGATGTCGCCAAAGCTACAATAGGGCCGTAGGTCGTCAATGCCACCCACATGGTCGTAATGTATGTGGGTAAGCAACACGGCATCGATGGGCCGAAAGGCTTGCGGCATCAGCTGCATGCGGATGTCGGGACCGCAATCTACCAGCACACGATGCTCTTTGCTTTCAACAAGCAATGCACATCGCATGCGTTTGTCTTTGGAATTGTCACTTCGACAAACCTCACAACCACACCCCAACACGGGTACACCATTAGAAGTGCCCGTTCCTAATAACGTGAATTTCATTGTATGTTAACCTCCGGATAGATGTCTATGCCAAACTTTGCCTTCACATCAGCTTGTATTCGACGGCAAAGAGCCAGCACGTCACTACCCTCGGCACCGCCCTTGTTCACCAAAACCAATGCTTGCTTGTGATGAACGCCTGCCCTACCCAACGCCTTTCCCCTCCATCCGCATAGTTCTATCATCCAACCTGCGGGTATTTTCACCCTGTCGGCGTCTATTATATAATGTGGCATGTCGGGATAAAGGGCCAGTAAGGCCTCGAATTTACTTCGTTGCACGATGGGATTCATAAAAAAACTGCCTGCATTACCCTCCACTTTGGGGTCGGGCAACTTAGCCTTTCGAATGTCAATAATGGCCTGGCGCAACTCTATGGCCGTGGGCATAACGAAGCCTTTCTCGGCCAATGCAGCCTTAATGTTGCCATAATCAAGATGTGGAACAAAGGTTCGACAGAGCCGATAGGTGACATGGGTGATGAAAAAACGATTTTTCCAATCGCGTTTAAAACGACTTTGGCGATAAGCATACTCGCATTGGGCATTGGTAAAGTGCACGATGCGGCCTGTTCCTATCTCTACGGCCTCCACAGTAGTTATCAAATCTTTCACCTCCGCACCGTATGCACCAATGTTTTGTACAGCACTAGCCCCCACTTCGCCAGGAATAAGCGACAAGTTTTCGGCCCCATACAGGCCATCGGCCACGCATTGAGCCACCACCTCGTCCCACACCAACCCCGAACCGCAACGCAACAGCACGTGTTCTTCGCCGTCATCGTGCTGCTCCATGCCCATAATGTGCGAATGTATTACCGTTCCGTCGAAGTCGCCCGTCAGCAACAGGTTGCTACCACCGCCCAAAATCAGCAGTCGTTCGTTGGCACTCACCAGCTTTGGCAAAGCCTTTTGCGCCTCTGCCACGGTATCGAAGGCCACATATCGCCTACACCTCGCCTTAATGCCAAAGGTGTTATGCGGCGTAAGATCGTAATCGTAATGCTCCGTCATGCACAAAATAAAAGCCTAGCTGTTAAACTTCACGAGTTTCCATTTGCCTTTCAACTTCTTGAAGTACATTTCTGTTTCCATACCATTGGCCACGCCACGGATAACAAACAGCTTGCGGTTGCTCTCCGTGTACTTCTGGCCATAGATAATGTTGTAAATCTCGCCCTTCGGAATAAGCCCCGGCTTGAACGATGGCCATTGTTCGGGCGAGATAGAACCAGTGATAGATCCGAAATCATCGTCGGGGTCGGGAGCGGTGAACTCAACCAAGGCGTTCAGGCTTTGAACCTGAAACGCACTGTCCGATGCAAAGCGTTGATAAAACTGCAAAAACGAAGCATTAGTGGTTTCGTACATGGCTTTTAGGTTCATCGACGTAAGCATCCACTGTCCGTTTACGCGGTTGAAGAGGAATTGCTTAACCGATTTGTTGTTAAAAGCAATCTTCTCAATAACCACATGGCTTATCGTTGTGTCTTTCACCAATTCCATTTGTTTGGCGTTATCGAAGATTAGCGTATAATAGCCCTGTTTCATAAAGAAGTGTTCCATGCGCCAATCTTTCTTTTCAATGCGTTTCGCCACCTTATCGTTTTGGTAAACGTCCAATGGAAACTTTACTCGCGCAAACTGCAACTTGCGGTTTGCAGCAAAGTTGAACACAAAGTCGTCGAACAATTCGTCTGCCGCCTTCGGCATGGGTTGTTCTTCGATAATACTTTCAAGCGTGTCGCGCGTTGTGGTATCACCCACAATTGTATCAGTGCGCGTACTGTCGGCGGTTGTCGGTTTCTTATCCGTACAACCCGTGGTGGTGCTCCCCATCGCTATCAGTAGCACAACCATTATAGCAAAGAAAATAAGTTTCTTCATCCTCTTTCCTTTCGTTTCCTATATCCTTTTGTTAGTCTCTCAAATTATTCTTAACGTAAAGTGGACAACTCGGCATGCACTTTTCTGCACAGCCAAAATGTGTCCTAGTTGATGCAAAAGTACAACTTTATTTCCACACCATGTTTATTTCAATATAAAAATATTAACTTTGCATCCAAATTGTAATAACACAATAAAAGATGATACTCGATAAAATAGACCAACTGTTGAACGAAGTGAACAATCTCTCGGCACAAAACGCCGACGAAATTGAACAACTGCGCCTGAAATATCTCAGCAAAAAAGGTGAGATTACCGCCCTTATGGCCGACTTCCGTAATGTGGCTGCCGACCAAAAGAAAGCGGTAGGAATGAAAATCAACGAGTTGAAACAGCTTGCACAAGACAAGCTGAACGAACTGAAAGAGGCTGTGGGTACACAAAAGAAGGCCGAAGACGCGCCCGACCTTACACGTACGCCCTACCCCATCAAGCTTGGAACACGCCATCCGCTAACCATTGTGCGCAACCAAATCATCGATATCTTCCAACGAATGGGTTTCACACTCGCCGAAGGACCCGAAATCGACGACGACCTGCACGTGTTTACCAAACTGAACTTCGCACCCGACCATCCCGCACGCGACATGCAGGACACCTTTTTTATCGAGACAAATCCCAGCGATGTAACGAAGAATGTTATTTTGCGCTCGCATACGTCTAACGACCAAAGCCGAGTGATGGAACGCCAACAGCCACCCATCCGTGTGATTTGCCCAGGACGCGTGTTCCGCAACGAGGCTATCTCGGCACGTGCACACTGTTTCTTCCATCAGCTTGAAGGCTTGTACATCGACAAGAACGTGTCGTTTACCGATTTAAAACAGGTGTTGCTCACCTTTGCACGCGAACTTTTCGGTCCCGACACCGACATCCGCCTGCGCCCAAGCTATTTCCCCTTCACCGAACCAAGCGCAGAAATGGACATCTCTTGCCACATCTGCGGCGGCGAGGGCTGTGGATTCTGCAAGCATACTGGTTGGGTTGAAATCCTTGGTTGCGGCATGGTAGACCCCAATGTGCTTGAAGCCTGCGGTATAGACAGCACCATTTATTCGGGCTACGCCTTTGGCTTGGGCATCGAACGCATCACCAACTTGAAATATCACGTGGCCGACTTGCGTATGTTCTCCGAGAACGACGTGCGTTTCTTGCAAGAGTTTCAAGCTGCCAATTAACCGAACACAACGCACCTAGGCTTTAAGGTGCACACAAACAATAACAGCTATAAACCGTCGGCAATGTTGTCGGCGGTTTTTTAGTGCCAACATCTATTCGGATTAATGGGTATAAACTGCCTCTATACTTTCTTTTGAAAACAAACATTATAAGAGCTAAGGAGGTCTAAATATCTAGGAGTATGATGAAAAAATAACCAACTTAACTGCTTAATAACACACCAACATTATAACTAATAGACATCATAACTCACACGCTCAACAACTAACAAACTTCATAACTCGTAACTTTGAAAAGTAACTATTCAGCAATAAGGCGTATAAACCATTATCGATTATCAACAAGTTACACAAACAGACACATACAAATTCTGGCAAAGTAATGTCATTTCGAGCCTTTTTGCCGCAATATTACGTTTATAAGTTCTTGATAATCAACGTTCATAATTGCTGAATAGTTACCTTTGAAAACTAATAATCCCAATAATTCACAAACATACTAACTCCTCAACTAACAAACTCAATAACTCACCAACTCACCAACTTACAAGCTCAACAACTCACAAGCTCAACAACTCAATAACACACAAACTTACAAACTTTTTCAACTTACAAACTCATCAAACTCATCAAACCATCAAATCAAATCTTAAATTATTGCTTTTTATTTTACGAAAGCACGCTAATTTTCACTCCGTTCTAGCGAAATTATAGGCTAAAAAGCAGGTAAATAGCCACGATTTCTGGTCTTTTACGCCTCGCAACTTGTCCATTTTCAAGAAAAAGGGTGCATTTTGTACCATTTAGCCTTTCTAGTTTGGTTGCCAGCTCGTCATTTTTCAAGCCCAATTACATGCTTTTAGTCCCTAAAAACCTACTTTTTAACGACTATTTCGCCCTTTTCGAGCATGTATTTAATGGATTTTAAAGGTTATATTTATACGATTGTAATGTGTTTTTATGCTTTTCGACTCGCATTTTGCATCAAAACGCACTGCATTTAGCACCATTTCACCTTGCAATTAGCACCAAAACACACTGCATTTAGCATCAAAACGCACTGCATTTAGCATCAAAACGCACTGCGTTTAGCAGTAAATAGCACCCAAACGGGTGCAAATAGCGGTTATTTTAAATAAAAATTCATTTTGATGCGCTCACAGACTACCTCCTTTTTGCATCAAAACCAACCTTCGCGAGAATCGATTTTTTGGGCGAGGTGGGCGATTGGTGAATGAAAAGGCACTCATAATGTTAAAATACTTACTAAAAATTGGACAAAAGCCAACAAAAAAGACGAGTTAATAAGTAGACTAATAAACAAGTAGACAAGAGAACAAGCCGAAAAGAGAACGAGTAGAAGAGAATGCAAGTAGAAAAGAAACGAGTAGACAGGAGAATAAGTTGGCAAGAAAACGAGTTGGCAAGAGAACGAGTAGACAGGAGAACGAGCAGACAGGAGAACAAGTAGACAGGAGAACAAGTAGACAGGAGAATGAGTTGGCAAGAAAACGAGTTGGCAAGAGAACGGGTTGGCAAGAGAACTAGTAGACAGGAGAAAGAGTAGACAAGAGAATGACTAGGCAAAAGATCGGTTAACAAGTGGATGAGGAGACAAATTAATAAGTATGAGAAAAATTTCTCTCTTAGCTTTCTCACAGAACAAGTCTAAATCAAAAACATCTCTCTTAGCTTTCCCCACAAAGCAAGTCTACAAAAAAAATTCTCTCTTAGCTTTCTCACAGAACAAGTCTACATCAAAAACAACTCTCTTAGCTTTCCCCACAGAGCAAGTCTACAACAAAAATTTCTCTCTTAGCTTTCTCACAGAACAAGTCTACATCAAAAACAACTCTCTTAGCTTTCCCCACAGAGCAAGTCTACATCAAAAACATCTCTCTTAACTTTCACACAGAGCAAGTCTACATCAAAAACATCTCTCTTAACTTTCTCACAGAGCAAGTCTACATCAAAAACATCTCTCTTAACTTTCTCCACAGAGCAAGTCTACATCAAAAACATCTCTCTTAACTTTCTCCACAGAGCAAGTCTAAATCAAGAATTTCACTCTTAACTTTCTCCACAGAACAAGTCTACATCAAAATATACTCTCTTAACTTTCTCCACAGAACAAGTCTACATCAAAATAATGTACGCTACTTGCATTAGCCGCTATCAGCGAGGTTTTATACAATCCGTTCGTCCTAAACTGGCCTCATCAATAAACATCAAGTCGTCTTTGCTTGATACAATTAGCCCTTTGCAGACTTAATTCGCTGTCTGCAAAGGGCCATTACCTGTTTATTTAGCAAAAGGGAAACTGTGCCAAGGACTCTTCGGGTTCTCTATCAGTTTCTTCACAACATCTGCCTGCATCTTCAATTGGATACCACTACCAAGCCATAGGGCGTACCCAATGAGGTAACTCTTGCCATAATCTTCCCAAGAAGTGAGCGACCGATGCGCAAACTCGTCGGCAGCATCTACGTATTGCCACATTTCTTCCTCGCTGATATACTTCGATTCGGCACACAAACGAGCGAGATAAACTAGTGCAGAAACGTAATAACCATCTGCCCCAATACGCACAAAGTCTGTTTCGTCCTTAACTATTCCTAGTTTCACTAGTTTAGGCATCATCTTAAAAGCATTCTCTATCTGTTTGGCGCAAGCTTGTGCGTCTTTATCCAACACAAAGGTGTCGTTGAGATACTTATCGATAGACTGCTGATCTTTGAGTTTGAAAGCCTCGCCGATATGTGGTATAAAGTTTTTTGCACAAGCGGCCTTCAACTCGTTTAATGCGTCGACAGCCTCATCGTGTTTCCCAATATCCCAATGCTCTTTTAAGTAATCCTCACGCTCTATTCGGGTCATACCAGTCTTGAGGCTGTTCAATATTACTTTTTCGTATGCTGCGCTTACACTGCTCAAAAGCATCTTACGTTGTTGGTCTTTGGTTAATGTGGTTTTATCATCCATACGTAGGCCACCAAATATTTTAAGCACAAGGCTTTTAAGTTGACCCATGTAAATATACAACCCACCCAAAACGGCAATGGCAGCAATGCCATAAATAATCCAAGTTAACGGGCCACTTTCGCCATCTCCCGAACCTCCGCCACGTACCCTTATGCGAAATCTAGCAGCAGCGGCAACTTGTTGTGCAACGAGACACAACATGAACATCATAGTAACAATGGTTTTCTTTTTCATAGAATTACTCTTCATGATATTTATATTCATTATAGATATATGTATCTTGCCCGCCGCAAAAACACGGCGGACAAGAAGTTATATTAGGTTCCCTTTGCTCAACCAATGCTTATTATGCAAAAGGAATCCGTTTCCAAGGACTCTTCGGACTAGAATACATATCCTTTGCATGGCCAGCCATCACTTCAAAGTAGTTGGCTGTACCACACCACAAGCACCGACCGATGATGTAACTCTTGCCGAAATCTTCCCAAGAAGTAAGCGTTTGGTGGGCTATTTCGTCTGCTGCATCAATGTATTGCCACATTTGTTCGTCAGTGATATACTCGTGTTCACGACACAATCTGGCCATGAACACCAACCTACCAGCATCCCAAGCATCAGGTCCGATACGTACGAAGTCGGCTTGGTCTTTAATGAGTTGTACCTTTATTAAAGAGTCGATAGAGCCAAAAGCAAACTGAACTTGTTCCCAACAGTCGCGCATGTCATCTTCATCTTCAAGATTTTCGGTGATGTACTGCTGGATAGCGCGCTTGTTTTGAAGTTTCAGAGCTTCTACAACAAGGGGAAAGAAACGGCGTGTACCTGCGTGTTGCAGATAGTCGAGCGTATCAATTGCCGATGCTTTATCGGTAATTCCCCAGCCCTGACCAAACATTTTCTGCCGCCCACCATACGACATGCCTGTCTTAACCACATTCATAAACGTGCCTTTCTGTGCAGAAAAGACACCACTCAAAAGCAGTTTTCGCTGCTGTTCCTTGCTTAACGTGGTGGTTTCATCTATACGAAACCCACCAAATATGGCATAATAGAAAGATGAAAAAAATGAAAACATACTTAGTTTAGTGTAATGAACGTTATTTCTTCTTACCCTTTACAACCTTCTGTGCAGCTGTTTTCTCAGGCATCTTGTTCTCTGGACGTGTAAAGCCGTCTTTTTGTGCGCGCTCGCTCATGGTCTTAATGCGCTTGTCGAGATCGGGGTGAGAAGAGAACATACGTTTCCACTTGCTGTCTTTCTGGTAGCCTGCATCTTCTTCAAGTTTCTTCAATTTCTCGAACGACAAAGCCATGGCCCAAGGGTTCTTGTTGTTCTTCTTCAAGAACTCATAGCCGTAAGCGTCGGCATTGCTTTCTTGCTTTTGCGAGTAAGTAGCGTTCAGTAGAGCCTCGCCGAGGTCGCCAAGCTGTGAATCGGTAAGTGCGGCCGCCTTACCATTGGTTGAAGACACACCATCTTTTAATGCCGAAGTAAGCAGGGCTGTGCGGAATGCGTTCTTTGAATCCTTGTGGGCAACGTGTCCAATCTCATGTCCGATAACGCCAAGCAGTTCCTCGTCGGTCATGATGTCCATCAAAGAAGAGAAAACGCGCACACTACCGTCGGCACATGCAAAGGCGTTCACGTCTACAACATAGTACACCTTAAAGTTCAAAGGAATGCCTTCAACTTGGGTCAATCCAGCCGTAAGTTTCTTCAAACGGATGGCGTAAGGGTTGTCGTCGGGGCAAACTTGATTGTGTTTGTCCATCCAATCGATGTATTCCTTAACGTAATTCACTACATCGGCATCAGTCAAAGTTACAGCTTTGGCAGCCTTTGCTGCACCGCCGACAGCCTTTTTAAGGTTAAACTGGGCCATTGCCGGCGTTGTGCCCAATATGCAGAGAACTGCAACAAACATGTGTGATAATACTTTTTTCATAAAAGATTTATTTTAATAAATGTGAACTATGTCGCAAAGTTATATAAAAAAGTGATAGCCATGCACCGTTTCCGATTTTTTAACGTAAATAATCCCATGTAAATCATGTTTAGCCCCATACCTAAGTGCAATTAAGCAGTACCAAATAAGGTTATTTTACTCCCCAAAAACGTTCAAAACAACATCCTTTTCACTCTTAAATCCATCTTGACAACTCACTAATAATCAAGCAAAGCCATTGTAAGCCTTTTATATTTACGTCTAACTTTTATGTTATTTCCTAACACACACAAGTGTTGAGCCCGATATTGAATACGTTAAAGCCTAAAAGCTAAAAGCTAAATTCTATAACCCTTAACAACCATTCCAAGCGTAGCAGGAAGTTTTTTAAAAGTGCCTTTAACTAGGTTTCGAACATAAGATGAGCGCAGATGAGCAGGAAAATGAAGTGTTCCTGCATTAGAACCCGACACAACAGACACCCCTACATAATAAGTACTGCCTTTCTTTAAGGTAATGTCCCCTTGCGTTTTAATCTTTATATGTGTGTTTTGGTTAGCAGGAGTCAATGCAAGATAAAGCGGTTTTGACTGAACTGGCTCGAACTTTGCGCCATGAACCTCGTACACAATAAGGCGAACAACACATTGATGATACGTACACTCCTCCACTTTCATGTCGAAACTCGCCACCACATAGTCTCTTTTCACACTAAACAATGGTCCCATTTCTACCTTTCCCTGCTGTTCTTTCCCAAATGCGGCATCGCCAGGGAGTTTCATTCCACGCCCTACAATTGTTTCCAGCTTTGTCTGCTTAGCAACAATGTCTACGCTACCCAAATTATACGCCCGTTCTTCTAGCATAACGTTCACATATCCTTGCTGAAACACACTGCGCGGACCTAGTTTCGTTTTAAAGCTTATGTGGCTAACGTTTATGTCGGTTGTAACGCTGCGTGGTAACTGCAAATTAAAATGTCCATCAGCATCCGAAATGCAAAACAGGCTGTCCACGCTAATTGTTGCGTACTCTATACCATGCCCAGTTGCATCTACAACTCGCCCCGATACTTTCGTCTGGCCATTAGAAGACAACACGAAAGCGAGATTTAATACGATAAAAAGAAACAAGAACCTTTTCATGCGCTATTGAATTAAATGATAAAGACTTGAATTGACCACCAATATCAGAAAACAAAAATACAAAAATAAAACGAAACGTTTACGATATCTAACAACAAATAAACCTCAAATAAGGTCTGGCAACACATTTATCGCCCCCAACAGCACACACAAGTCCCCAACAGCAAGCAACCAAGTCGCCTTTGAACACTTTTGTTCGCAAGCCCAAACGCCTCGTCGAACACATAATTAGCCAACCAAGCGAAACACGTTATATGCCACAACCACACGCCAATGCAAGCCGAGAAAACAAGGCGACAGGACGTTCAAGCCGCCATTAATTTGCATAATCCAATGAAAACCACTACCTTTGCATGGTTGTATCCGAAAAATTTGTCGGCAAACAATACCCATTCAAGTTGTACGTAATTACAAATCAAGATAAAAGAGAATGATAACTGTTACAAATCTTGCTATTCAATTCGGTAAGCGAGTGCTCTACAAAGACGTGAATATGAAATTCACATCAGGAAACATCTATGGTATCATCGGAGCCAACGGGGCGGGTAAGTCAACCCTTCTCAAAGCTATCAGCGGAGAACTGGAGCCCAACAAGGGAACTGTTGAGCTAGGACCAGGCGAGCGCCTCTCTGTTTTGGATCAAGATCACTTTAAATTCGACGAATATCGCGTTATCGACACCGTTCTGATGGGCCACGAAAAGCTATGGAAGAACATGAAAGAACGCGAGGCACTATATGCTAAAGAGGAAATGACCGAAGAAGACGGAAACCGCGCGGCCGTGCTGGAAGAAAAGTTTGCAGAGATGAACGGCTGGGAGGCCGAAAGCGACGCTGCGCAGATGTTGAGCAACTTGGGCGTAACCGACGCCTTGCACTACAAGCAGATGAGCGACCTATCGAACAACGAGAAGGTGCGCGTGATGTTGGCAAAGGCACTCTTTGGCAACCCCGACAACCTGTTGCTTGACGAGCCTACCAACGACTTGGACCTCGATACCGTGAACTGGCTCGAAGAATACCTAGGTAACGTGGAGCAAACGGTGCTTGTGGTTAGTCACGACCGTCACTTCCTCGATGCAGTGAGCACCCAAACGGTGGACATCGACTTTGGAAAGGTTACCATTTTCTCTGGTAACTACTCGTTCTGGTACGAAAGTTCTCAGCTAGCCTTGCGCCAAGCGCAGAACCAGAAGCAAAAGGCCGAAGAGAAACGGAAGGAATTGGAGGAGTTCATTCGTCGTTTCTCTGCCAATGTGGCAAAGAGCAGGCAAACCACTTCGCGTAAAAAGATGCTCGAAAAGCTTAACGTTGAAGAGATCAAACCTTCGAGCCGCAAATACCCCGGCATCATTTTCCAGATGGAACGCGAACCAGGCAACCAAATATTAGAGGTAGAAGGCCTCAAAGCAACCGACAACGAAGGCAACGTTTTGTTTGACAACGTGTCGTTCAACGTGGAGAAAGGGCAAAAAGTGGTGTTCCTCAGCCACAATCCCAAGGCCATGACGGCACTCTTCGAGATTATCAACGGCAACCGCGAGGCCGAAGCAGGCACTTACAAGTGGGGTGTAACCATCACCACAGCCTATCTTCCGCTAGACAACACGGCGTTCTTCGACAGCAAACTCAACCTTGTAGACTGGCTTAGCCAATACGGACCTGGTAACGAGGTGGTAATGAAAAGCTATCTAGGGCGCATGCTCTTCTCGGGCGAAGACGTGCTGAAAGAGGTGAACGTGCTATCGGGAGGCGAAAAGATGCGCTGCATGATTGCGCGCATGCAAATGAAGAACGCCAACTGCCTGATACTCGACACGCCCACCAACCACCTCGACTTGGAAAGCATTCAAGCCTTTAACAACAACCTCGTTGGCTTTAAGGGTAACATTCTCTTTGCCAGCCACGACCACCAATTCATACAGTCTATCGCCGACCGTATCATCGAGCTTACGCCAAATGGCACCATCGACAAGTTGATGAGCTACGACGATTACATCTACGACCCTGCCATTAAGGAGCAAAGGGCTAAAATGTATAACGCCTAAAACAGGTTGGCAAGGTATTTGCTAGGTTACTTACAGATACAATTAAAACAGTAAACAAACAAATACGCATTTGGAATGAACGACAATATGACAGACGAAAACATGAAAAAGAAGGCCAATGGCAACCTCGACAACAACGAGGAGGCTGTTGACCTAAACCAAGATGCACCCCAAGAAGAAACCAACGAGCCACAAGAACAGCCGCAACAAACCGAAGAGGAACCCCAAACGGAGGAAGAAAAACTTGCTAAACAGCTCGAAGAGTTGAAAGACAAGTATCTACGTACCGTGGCCGAGTTCGAGAATTTCAAGCGTCGCACGCTAAAAGAAAAGGCCGAACTCATTCTCAACGGCGGCGGAAAAACCATCACGGCCATACTACCCATCATCGACGACATGGAAAGAGCCATAGAAAACGCACACAAGCAAGAGTGTGTAGATGCTGTGGAAGAGGGATGGGAACTGATTTACAAGAAATTGCTCAGCACGCTCGAAGGAATGGGCGTGAAGAAAATGGAGGTAGACGGGAAAGACTTTGACGTTGACTTCCACGAGGCCGTGGCAATGGTGCCAGGCATGGGAGATGAAAAGAAAGGAAAAATAATCGACTGCCTGCAAACGGGATATACCCTTAACGATAAGGTGATAAGGCATGCCAAAGTGGCGGTTGGACAATAATTGATGGGGCTGGAAAGGAAAGAAAATGGCTAAAAGAGATTATTATGAAGTGCTGGGCGTTGACAAAAACGCCTCGGAAGACGAGATAAAAAAAGCTTATCGCAAACTCGCCATCAAATATCACCCCGACAAGAACCCCGGCGACAAAGACGCGGAAGCGAAGTTTAAGGAGGCTGCCGAGGCTTACGACGTGCTACACGACCCCGAAAAGCGCAAGCAATACGACCAATTTGGGTTCGATGGGCCTGCCGGCATGGGCGGTAGTGGTGGATTTGGCGGTGGCGCCAGCATGGATATGGACGACATCTTCTCCATGTTCGGCGACATCTTTGGCGGACATGGCGGTTTTTCTGGTTTCTCCAGTTTCGGCGGAGGGACTAGATCAAGGCAGCATGTGCAATTCAGGGGCAGCGATTTGCGACTGAAAGTGCGACTAACTCTGCAAGAAATTGCAACGGGCATCACCAAAAAGTTTAAGGTTAAGAAAGATGTAACCTGTACACACTGCCACGGAACAGGAGCAGAAGCGGGTAGCGGAACGGAGACTTGCCCCACTTGCCATGGTCAAGGCATCGTTACCAAGGCCGTTAGAACCATGTTGGGCATGATGCAAACGCAAACCGAATGCCCAACGTGTCACGGAGAAGGAACGGTTATCAAGAACCCATGCCAGACTTGTCACGGAACGGGTGTAACCAAGGGCGAAGAAGTGGTGGAAATTAAAATACCTGCCGGCGTAGCCGAAGGAATGGTTGTGAACATACCCGGTAAAGGCAACGCAGGTAAGCGCAACGGCATAACTGGAGACATACAAGTATGTATTGAGGAAGAGCCTAACGACACTTTCGTTCGCGACGGCAACGACCTTATATATAATGAACTGCTAGATTTCCCCACGGCAGCATTGGGCGGAAGCCTCGAAATACCATTGGTAGACGGTGGAAAGGTGCGCATGAAGGTTGCACCAGGCACACAACCCGGCACGGCATTGCGCCTGCGCGGCAAGGGACTGCCCTCTGTTCAAGGTTACGGACCAGGCATGGGCGACCTCATCGTAAACCTGAGCGTGTATGTTCCCAAAACGCTGTCCGGCGAAGAGAAGGCCTGCTTGGACAAACTAGCCCAAAGCGACAACTTTAAAGGCGACAGAGTTACCAAACAAACGATATTTCAGAAATTCAAGAATTACTTTAACTGATGAACTATCAGGAGACAATTCAGTACCTTTACAATAGCACCCCTGTTTTCGAACATGTGGGTGCTTCTGCATATAAGGAGGGCTTAGACAATTCGCTAGCGTTAGATTCACACCTGGGCGCACCTCATCACGCCTTCAAAAGCATCCATGTGGCAGGTACAAACGGCAAAGGCTCTACCGCACACACGCTAGCCGCCATACTACAAGCCTGCGGCTACCGCGTAGGCCTATACACTTCGCCACATTTGGTAGACTTTCGGGAACGCATTCGCATCAACGGCGAGCCGCTTTCAGAATCTTATGTTGTGGATTTCGTTGCTCAACACCGTGCATTTTTCGAACCTCTTCACCCCTCGTTCTTCGAACTGACCACCGCTATGGCTTTCAGTTATTTTGCCGAAAGTCATGTAGATGTGGCCGTTATCGAAGTAGGGTTGGGCGGTAGGCTCGATTGCACCAACATCATTAGCCCCATTCTCTCGGTCATCACCAACATCAGTCTAGATCATACGGGCTTTCTGGGCAACACATTGGCTCAAATTGCCGTCGAAAAAGCAGGTATCATCAAGCCCAATACCCCCGTGGTGGTGGGCGAAACCACTGCGGAGACACGACAAGTGTTTGAAAATACTGCGAAAGAACGGCATGCGCCTGTGGTGTGGGCCGAGCAAAATCCCGAAGTTTTGCAGTGGCAACACCGCAACGAGGGGGGTATCAGTCTGCAAACACGCAGTTTTGGCAACATTGTTTTCGAACTAGGTGGCAACTATCAGCACCACAACGCCAACACCATCTTAACCGCCGCGCGCCAATTGCAGACCCTGGGCTTTGACGTTACCGCCAAAGAGGTGGGCCAAGGCATGGCCACGGTATGCCAATCAACAGGCTTACAAGGGCGTTGGCAAATCTTAGGGCATGCGCCCTTGGTGGTTTGCGACACAGGTCACAACGTTGCAGGCTGGCAATACCTTAGTCCGCAAATTCGTGCACAAAGCTATCGCACGCTCAGAATGGTGTTCGGCATGGTAGACGACAAGGATTTAGACACAGTTCTAACCCTTTTACCCAAAGATGCCACCTATTATTTCACGCAAGCAAGCACACATCGCGCCATACCTAGTGAGATTGTGGCGCAAAAAGCCGAACAAAACGCATTGCACGGCTCTATATATAATAATGTGTATGCAGCCTACAAGGCCGCACTAAGCGATGCCGAAAAAGACGATTTTGTATTTGTTGGTGGCAGCAGTTATGTGGTGGCCGATTTGCTTTCAAACCTTAAAATGTGCTCAGAAAACACGGAATAAGACATGCCAGAGAAGAAAGCAAAATCTACTTCAAACCTTTAAAAACGCGCACAAACCTACCAATATCAAACCATATATTATCAAAAAGAAAGCGGTGGAGCCTCCTGTTGAACATTTTTAACAGGAAACCACCGCTTTTAATATATTAATATTTGTTGCATTCAGTTTTTTTCGTTTACTTTGCAACAAAGTATAACTAAAAACTTTCTTTTATGACGAACACAGATAAGGTACAAAACGTATGCGGGCTGAAACGCGAAGACTTTCAGACTCGCATCAACGGAAAAGAAACCGATTTGTATATTCTCCGCAACAAGGATGGAAACGAAGTAGCCATAACCAACTATGGCGGGGCGATTGTGGCCATTATGGTTCCCGACAAACACGGAAACCTGGCCAATGTGATACAAGGCCACGACAACATACAAGATGTTGTGAACTCGCCCGAACCCTATCTCTCTACCCTTGTGGGCAGATATGGCAACAGAATAGCCAAAGGCAAGTTTCAATTACATGGTAAAGAGTACAGTCTTCCCATCAACAACGGCCCCAACTCGCTGCACGGAGGAAAGAAAGGCTTCAACGCCAAGGTGTGGGATGCACTGCAAATGAACGACACCACCCTTGTATTGAACTACATAAGCGCATACGGCGAAGAGGGTTTCTCGGGTGAACTAAAAACAACGGTTATCTATACCTTCACCGACGACAACGAATTGGTTATCGAATACATGGCCAAAACAAACAAGAAAACAGTAATCAACCTTACAAGCCACGGCTTTTTCTCGTTGGCTGGCATCGCCAACCCCACACCGAGCATTGAGAATTTAGAGTGCGAAATCAATGCAGACTTTTATATTCCTATCGACGAGGTGAGCATTCCCACAGGAGAAATACGTTTCGTAAAAGGTACGCCGTTCGATTTCAGAACGCCAAAGACCATCGGACAAGACATAAACGCCGACCACGAACAAATAAAAAACGGTGCCGGCTACGACCATTGCTTTGTGCTTAACAAGCGCGAAGAAGGTGAATTAAGCTTTGCCGCACGGATAATGGAGCCTGTAACGGGACGCACAATGGAGGTATATACCACCGAACCTGGCGTACAACTCTACACCGACAATTGGGCCGACGGCTACAAAGGGCAACATGGAGCCACCTTCCCACGAAGAAGTGGCATCTGCTTTGAGGCACAACACTTCCCCGATTCGCCCAATCACCCCTACTTCCCCTCGGTGGTGCTGAACCCTGGCGAGCAATATAAGCAGAAAACAATTTATAAATTCGGAACGATAGCATAAACATTCATCATCAGTAGGCCCACTCTTGAAATGCGCCTGCAATGCCTTTGGTAAGCCATTGCCCATTTTTCTGCCCCGTCGTTGTGAAATAAGCCAACGAAAAACGTAGAAAGCAACAAGTTTACCACGTATCAACAGAACGCAAACAGGCAGAGCAGGCTTTTCAAGACAAGCCACAACTAAAAGCATTTATTACTAAAACTAAAATGGAAAATAAACAAGCAAAAAGTGGTAGCATAGTAGCCATTGTCACAATGATGTTCCTCTATGCAATGATTTCATTCGTGACAAACCTCGCCGCACCCATCGGCATTATCTGGAAAAACGCTTTCCAAGGCGACAGTGCCAACACGGTAGGCATGCTCGGCAACGCAATGAACTTCTTAGCTTACCTGTTTATGGGCATCCCCGCAGGTAAGTTGCTTTCGAAAATTGGCTACAAGCGCACCGCTCTTGTTGGTATAGCCCTAGGTTTCATTGGCGTACTGGTGCAGTTCCTTTCTGGTGGCGTAGGCGATAAGGTTGCGGGCTTTTCCGTTTACCTGCTAGGCGCATTCATTTCTGGTTTCTGTGTGTGTACGCTTAACACTGTTGTAAACCCCATGCTCAACCTCTTGGGTGGCGGCGGCAACCGTGGTAACCAGCTAAACCTTGTAGGTGGAACGCTTAACTCGCTTGCCGGTACGCTAACGCCTATGCTCGTGGGTGCGCTTATCGGCACAGTAACGGCTAAAACCGCAATGGTAGACATCAACCTTGTGCTTTATATCGCCATGGGTGTGTTTGCAGCTGCCTTCGTTGCACTGCTCTTTATCCCCATAGCCGACCCAGAAATGGGTAAGACCACAGCCGAAACGGTGTACGAAAGAAGTCCGTGGGCATTTCGCCACTTCGTTCTTGGCACCATCGCCATATTTATTTACGTGGGCGTTGAGGTTGGAATACCCGGCACTTTGAACTTCTACCTATCCGATACCAGTGCCAATGGCGGCGGACTAGACCCTGCAACGGCCGTTAAGATTGGCGGTTTTGTGGCTGGCACCTATTGGTTCCTCATGCTTGTAGGCCGTTTCTCGGCCGGATTCATTGCCGATAAGGTTTCTAGTAAGGCCATGATGATTGTCACAGCAAGCTTTGGCATCTTCCTTATACTGTTGGCTATGGTTCTAGGCAAGAGCACAACGATGGATATGCCCGTGTTCACAGGCTCGTCGTTCCAGCTTGTTACGGTGCCCATAGCAGCGCCGCTGTTGGTTCTTTGCGGCTTGTGCACCTCGGTGATGTGGTCTAGCATCTTCAATTTGGCCAATGAAGGCCTCGGCAAATACTCTGCCGCTGCCTCTGGCATCTTTATGATGATGGTTGTTGGTGGTGGTGTTCTGCCCCTCATGCAGAACTTTGTCGCCGACCATGCGGGCTATCTCATATCCTACTCCATACCGCTCATCGGCTTGGCATACATTCTTTTCTATGCGCTTATCGGCAGCAAGAATGTAAATAAGGACATCCGCGTGGACTAACCGCCCCGCTAAACGCGAAACAATTAAGTATTAAACAAATTCCATACATCATTAACCTAAAACACAACAACATGATGGATATCGAACATGTAAGAAGTCGCTTTATCAAGCACTTCGACGGAAAGACCGGCAACATATACGCATCACCCGGACGTATCAACCTTATTGGCGAACATACCGACTACAATGGCGGATTCGTTTTCCCAGGAGCGGTAGACAAAGGCATTATGGCCGAGGTACGCCCCAATGGAACCGACACGGTGATGTGCTACTCTATCGACCTGAAAGACCGCGTAGAGTTTAAGGTAGACGACCCCAAAGGACCACGCGCAAGCTGGGCAAGATACATCTATGGCATTATACAAGAGATGAAAAAGCTTGGTGTCGACGTTAAAGGTTTCAACACAGCATTCTCTGGCGACGTGCCACTTGGAGCAGGAATGTCATCATCGGCCGCGCTCGAAAGCTGCTTTGCTTTCGCTCTGAACGACCTCTTTGGCGACAATAAGGTGTCTAAATGGGACATGGTGCTTGCAGGACAGGCCACCGAACACAACTATTGTGGCGTAATGTGCGGCATTATGGACCAGTTTGCAAGCGTATTCGGACAAGAAGGAAAGCTGATGCGACTTGATTGCAGGTCGAGAGAATTTGAGTATTTCCCCTTCAATCCACAGGGATATAAGCTCGTTTTGCTCGATTCTAAGGTGAAACACGAACTCGCATCATCGGCTTACAACCACCGAAGAAAGAGTTGCGAAAACGTGGTTGCCGCCCTTAACGCCAAGTTCCCTGAGAAGAAGTTTGAAACTTTGCGCGATGCCGACTGGCAAGAACTTGATGCAGTGAAGGCAGACGTTTCGGAAGAAGACTTCAAACGCGCACACTTCGTGCTTGGAGAGAAAGACCGCGTGCTGGCCGTTTGCGATGCTTTGAATGCTGGCGACTACGAAACGGTGGGCAAAAAGATGTACGAAACACACGAAGGACTGAGCAAAGAGTACGAAGTTTCGTGCGAAGAGCTAGACTACCTGAACGAATTGGCCAAGGAAAATGGCGTTACGGGTAGCCGTATCATGGGCGGCGGTTTCGGCGGTTGCACCATCAACCTCGTTAAAGACGAACTTTACGACAAGTTTATAGCAGATGCTAAGCAGAAATATGCAGCCAAATACAAGCACGAACCCGCCGTTTATGACGTGGTAATTGGCGATGGTTCGCGCAAGGTATGCTAATAACGCATTGCCAATTCAGGCTCATTGCCTGCCCATTGGCCGTTAAGCAATAAAATGAAAGAGGATGTGCACAGCTTGTCACATCCTCTTTTTTACGCATCTTATCCATTCGCGCCAACACGATGCACATTCCAAATACACATCCTTATATGTAATGGTGCATCGATTTGACTAAACAGATTAGTGATTTTAAGGCAGGTTCTAAAAATTACCTTTGTTGTATTTAGAACATGCCTTAAGCCAGAACAAGGCCAAATAAATATCGAAAGCAGCAACAATATGAACATAAAAACAAAGGCATTACTAAAAGAATACGCCGCACGCTATGAAACAACGGCCTTCTTAAAGGAAGACCCGGCCCGCTTTATGCACCTTGTTCAGGGCACAAACAACCAAGAAACAATGGCTTTCATTGCGGCAAACCTAAGCTATGGAAACCGAAAACAATTCTTTCCAAAGATAAATTTCGTGCTGGAAAAGTCGCAAGGCGAACCATACAACTGGGTGAAAAGCGGACTGTTTGAACAAGACATACCGCCAACCGACGACTGTTACTATCGCCTTTACACCAAAAGGATGATGAATAGTTTCCTTAAAACGCTGCAAAAGCTATTAACTGAACACCATTCTCTGCACCAATACGTACAGGCAACAGCCGCCAACGATGCCGAAACGGCCGTGGTTGCGCTTTGCAAATACTTTGCAGCGCATGGGCAAGAAGGCATCGTTCCCATCAATGCACGCTCTGCTTGCAAGCGCATTTGCATGTTTCTGCGGTGGATGGTACGCGACAATTCGCCCGTAGACTTAGGCATTTGGAAAGACACCATCGACAAACGCACCCTCATCATGCCGCTAGACACCCACGTCTTGACACAAGCACAACGCCTAAAACTGCTCAAAAGCAAGTCTACCTCCATGTCTATCGCCAAGAAACTGACTGCCGAAATGGCAAAAGTTTTCCCTAACGACCCACTAAAAGCCGACTTCGCGCTGTTTGGATATGGCGTAAACGATGGACAGGAGATTTAAAAACAAACGATGAAAAGACAAGAGTTGTCAGTTTGTTAACACACAAAACCAGAAAGTTACAAACTCATAACCCCATCAACTCACAATAACAACAACTTATTACCGCATAAACTCACTACCTCACCAACTTATAAACTCACTACCTCACCAGCTCATAACCAAACGAACTCACAAACTTATAAACTCACCAACTTATAAACTCATGAACTCACCAACTTATAAACTTACTACCTCACCAACTAATAACCTCCGCAAGCCTACACTTCAAAAGGATGCAAAAAGTCGAAACAATCTTTCAGCTCTTCGTAAATGCGTTGCACAGGCAAGCCCATCACGTTAAAATAACTACCTTCGATGCGTTGAACACCAACATATCCAATCCATTCTTGAATGCCGTATGCCCCCGCTTTGTCGAAGGGACGGTAGCTATCCACATAAAAACCAATCTCATCGGCAGTCAGTTCTTTAAACCAAACCACCGTTGTTACGGCAAAACTACGCTGCCATTGACGTGTAGACAGCGTAACACCCGTTATCACCTCATGGCTCTTGCCACTCAACAAGCCCAACATACGCCTTGCATCTTCGGCATCTTGCGGCTTTCCTAGTATCTGTCCGTCGCACACCACAACCGTATCGGCCGTCAAAAGCACCTCGTTCTCGGCCATTGTGTCCAAGTATGCGGCCGCCTTAGCCTTCGAAATATGCACAGCCACATCGCTTACAGGCAACGCTGCGGGGTAACTCTCATCGATGCCACGTATCAATCGCACCTCAAAGTCGATGCCCAAGCCCCGCAACAACTCTTTTCTTCTTGGCGAATTGCTCGCCAACACCAATCTATTCTTCATTATCTTCGTGCTTATTCAATGTTTACCAGCCAAAGGCCTTAGCATCCTTCATCCACAATCCCTTTGCGCGCAGGGTCTGCTCGATAACTTCTCGTCCGCAACCCATACCACCTGCGCACGTGGTTACATAGCTACTAACAGACTTAATGTCGGCGCAAGCATCGGCAGGGCAACAAGCACAGCCACAACGAGACATCACTTCGTAGTCGGGAACGTCGTCGCCAACAAACATCAGCTCATCGTCCGCATAGCCATAGCGTGCCTTAAAGTCCTCATAAGCCAGCAACTTCACGCCAGCCTTCATGTAAATGTCTTCTACGCCTAAGCCTTCAAAGCGCATACGCACGGCCTTGGTGTCGCCACCTGTGATGATGCAGATGCGCAAACCCACCTTTTGGGCAAACTGAATGGCATAACCATCCTTGATATTCACCGTGCGCAGGGGTTCGCCATCGGCAGAAAGCGTGATGGTAGATGCCGACAGCACGCCGTCTACATCAAAAATGATGGCGCGTATGCGCTGTAAATCGTAGTTTATCATTGCGTTATGTATTTGCCAGTTTATGTATCATTTCGCTCATCAGCTCGTAAAGTCGGCGTTCTTCGGCATCGTCGATAAGGCTCATTTGCCGCTCCATCACCGCCTTATCCATTCTAACGGCAGGGCCTGTTTGTGCATCCTTGGGCGACAGGCGATGCACTTTGGCTGCCGTTTCGTCAATCAGCGGCAACAACAACGCAAAGTCAAGCCCCCTACGTTTCAGCGTTTCGTTGGCTAACGAGTAGCACAAGTTAACGAAATTGCACCCAAACACCGCCGCCAAATGAACGATGCGCCGGTCGGCACTAGTCGTTAGCCGCACATCGTGGCTCAAGGCGCGCGCCATTTGCAGCAAAACATCTTCCGAAAATTCGTTCGCACCCTCTATCAAGCAAGGGATAGAAGAGAAATCCAGAGGTTTTTGTTTTGAAAACGTTTGCAAGGGATAAAACACGCCGTAGTTTTTGGCCAACCCTTCAAACACGTTCATCGGCACACTTCCTGCCGTATGGGCATACACGGCGTGTGGGTTCAGTTGGCAAACTTGTGGAAGTACGCTTGCCAAGGCATCGTCTTTCAAGGCCAACAAATACACATCGGCATCGGGCGAAAGGCTTTCCAAGCTGTTAATGGCCGTTGCGCCCAAACGCACAGCCAATGTTTCGGCGGCCGTCTGCGTTCTACTGTACACCTGCGCCACGCTAAATCCAGCCCTTTGCAAAGCCAAACCAAGACTCGTGGCAAGGTTTCCAGCCCCAAGCAGTACTATTTTTGCAGTTTTAATCTTGCTCATGCCTGCTAGAAACCACCCACATGCACCTGTTCCCAGCGTGCATCTTCATCGTTTTTAATCGGCAATTCGCTCGCCTTATGGCCCAGTGCAAGAATACAAAGCGTGTCTAAAGTCTCTGGAATGTTCAAAATGCCACGCACGATGTCGGTTCCGCGCTCGCCACTATTCAGTCCGCGATTGCGCACCTGCACCCAACAGCTGCCCAACCCCAAGTCTTCGGCCTGTAATTGCATGGCCAAAGTAGCTATCGAACAGTCCTCAATCCAGCAGTCGTTCTCGGCAACATTGCCCAAAACCACCACAGCCACGGCCGCATCTTTCAGCAGGGCCGCCCCCGATTCCTTACATTCCGACAGCTTTTCGAGCGTTTCTTTGTCTTCTACCACCACAAAATGCCACGACCTTCTGTTCATGGCCGAAGGCGAAATAAGGGCGGCATTCAGCACCATGCTCAACTCGTCGGCATCTATTTTCTCATTGGTAAACTTGCGGCAACTACGCCTGCGGTGCATCAAGTCGGCAAAACTATTCATCATTTCTTCTCCTTATTCTATCTTGTTAATGTCCACTCCCTCGTATTCTTCCATAAATTGGAGCAAACAATTCTCGTAAACCTGTTTCTTTAATTTCAGTTCGATGGTGGCCACCAGCAAGTGCTGTCCATCGCCCAAGGCCTTTTCTTGCATTTCGTAGCTAACGATGGCCATATTCTTGGCTCTCATATCTTTCAGCACGGCCTTGATGTTGTCGTGCGAAGGTGTAGAAAGTGTCAACACAATGTGGCGTGTACCAATCTTACGCAGTATTAAGTGCAACGCTTCTAGGCAAATAAGCACCATTACCGTGGCCGAGGTAGCCAAGAGATACATACCCGAACCACATGTCAAGCCAATGGCCGACGTAACCCAAAGCCCGGCAGCCGTAGTTAGCCCATGTACCACATGTTTCTGAAAAATAATGATGCCAGCACCAATAAAGCCAATGCCCGTAACCACCTGCGAGGCGATACGCGATGGGTCGAGCGACACGTTTTTTCCATGTTCTAGGATGAAGTCGAAACCCGAATGCGACAATATCATAAAGAGCGCACTGCCCAACGACACCAAGAAATGGGTTCTAAAACCGGCCTCTTTCGCACGATATTCGCGTTCTAAGCCGATTGCGCCGCCCAACATGCCAGCAATAAAAATTCTAAGTGCAAAGTCGATGTCCATAATTGCTTAATCATTATTGTTGTTCGATGGGCGCACAGCACCATCTACTAACCTTTATCATCACGCCCAGGTCGGGCACTTCTTTCAACAAAAAGTACTTTTTGCTGCTACGCACCAGCCTTCCCGTAAGTCCTTTCAGCGGTCCGTGTTTCACTATCACGGGCGTACCGCTTTTTAGCTTGGCTTCCGTGGCCGACAAGAACTTGCGCATTTCTATTTCGGGGCTGCACATCAGCATAAAGTCTAGCATCTGCTTAGAAGGTATTTCGTAGTACGTGCCAGTCACTTTATCCTTCCTTATCACCGACATCTTAAAGCGAGCGTTAGCAAAGATGCGCCGCAGGTCGCATTCTTCTTTGTCTTTCTTAACGAACACCAGATTAAACACAACAGGCTTGAAAATGGGTTTGCCGTCGTCATCGCCTGTTCGCTTACCGATCCATTCCATCGGCACAAAGCACGTTAAGCCCGCAGAAGTGAAGTATGCCACTGCCTCGTTAAGCCGCAACGAAAACAAACGCACGGCATGCCACGGCCTACCGTCTTCCGTTAATTGTTGCGGAGAAGACAGTTCGTCCGTGTCTAACAATTCGTTACTCTCTTTTTCTATCTTGGGGATGCTGTGCATATCAGTGCTTTTAGGCTGCAAATATAAGTAAAAACCTGCTTATTACATACCTTTTCGTGAGAAAAAGCACCTTTCTAGCCATGATAACCGAAGGCATCAAGCACTTCTTACACCGAAACGCCATGCTAAGAGGTAAAGTGGAGTTGGAAAACTGGTTAACTCGTTAACTCAGAAACTCACCACTTATCAACTTATAAAATCAATAACTTCTCAACTTATAAACTCATTTACTTATAAACTCAATAACTTCCCAACTTATAAACTCACCAGCTTCTCAACTTACAAACTCACCAACTTCTCAACTTATAAACTCACCAACTTCTCAACTTATAAACTCACCAACTTTTCAACTTATAAACTCACCAACTTTTCAACTTATAAACTCACTAACTTCTCAACTTATAAACTCACTAACTTCTCAACTTATAAACTCACCAACTTCTCAACTTATAAACTCACCAACTTCTCAACTTACAAACTCGTTAACTTGTCTACCTACCAAATTTGTCTTATTTTTAGTGCAAATTTTAACATTATGAGTGCCCTTGTAAGTCACCAACCGCTCACCCGACCGCAAATAATCGATTCTCGCGAGGGTTGATTTTGATGCAAAAGGGGGTGGTCTGTGAATGCAGTCAAAATGTATTTTTATTTATATAAACCGCCATTTACACCTCTTTTTGGGCTATTTTAAGCTAAATGCAGTGCATTTTGCCGCTAATTGCAATGCGTTTTGGTGCTAAATGCGATGCGTTTTGCCGCTAAATGAAGTGCGTTTTGGTGCTAAATGCAAAGCATTTTGCTGCAAAACGCAAGGCGAAATGCTGCAAAACGCAAGGCGAAAAGCATAAAAATACGTAGCAACGGTATAAATAAAACCTTTCTGAACCATTAAAAACATGGCTAAAAAGGGCAAAATGGCCATTAAAAAGTGGAGTTTTAGGGGCTAAATGCTGGTAATTGGGGTTGAAAAAATCGCAAGTCGGCAACAAAATAGAAAGACGAAATGGTGCAAAATGCAGGTAGTCTTCTCAAAAATAGACTAATCGTGGAGTCTGAAAACTTGTAATTTGAGGCAAATTGCTTGATTAAACACCTTTATTTTCGCTAGAAGAGGGTGGCGAATAAGACCTCTTTTGTAAAATATTCTTACACACATAAACAGTTGACTTTATGAGCTTGTAAGGTTGCAAGCTTATGAGTTGGTGAGTTTGCGAGTTTATTAGTTCGTAAGGTTGAAAGCTTATGAGTTGGTGAGTTTGCGAACTGTTAAGTTCGTGAGTTTATAAGCTACTAAGACTATGCTTTGTTGAGTTTATAGTTTTATAAGGCTACGGCAGTTCGGAATAAGTTCATTGTCGGTTTGGGTTAAGAGAAAGCGTTGGGTTGTTGGCGTTGCAAGGGCAATTGAAACATTGATGTTGCCCAGGACGGCAATCGGCTTGTCCCGAATTGTTATAACGGTAGACTACCTGGTGCTTGCTCCATGTCGTTCACCGCGCACGATGCTTGCGGGCCGTTTTCTGGCACGCCCTCAAATAGAAAAGGCTTGGTTTGAGAAAGTTGGGACTTTGTGCAAAAGAGAGCGGGTGTGCCCATTTCGGTACACCCACCCACTTTATTCATCTTTTCCCAGGGAGCGAGAGATGCGCGTGAAACTATGTGCCAAAGCTGAGGCCGATGGCCACAAACACCCTGGTGTAGCTCTTAAACATAGAACCTTTGGAGTGATAACGCCTGACGCCGAAACCGAAGTCGGGCTTTATTTTCGCTTTGCCCAAGTGCATATAGACGCCTGCATCGTAGTAATTATACTTCCAGTCTTGCTTGCGGCGCAGGTTGTCTCCCAATCCGATGCGCACATCGAAATTGCCGAGGTCGTTTTTCAGAAACGTATAGCCCACGTTCGCGCCATACATCACGTTGGTGTAATAGTCTTTGAGCCCGTTGATCTTGAACAAGGCAACCGTACTCTCACCTCTGACATTGACGAAAAACCTATCGGTGATGTTGTAGCCCACGCTGCCTACAAATTCATAAGGCCGAAATTCGTGGTAGAACGCATTCCCTTGGAAATGGATTTCCGCCCGGACATCTTCCTTTTGCGAGAAAGCAAGAGCGGGAATCGCTAAAAGAAAGGACAACAGTAAACTTTTCATTATTTTGCTTTTGGAAGTTATTCTAACTCGCTGCTGTTCCATAGCTTTGCACTTGCATCAGCTACTGAAATACCACCCTTTATCATCTTTTTGGTTTGGAAACCGACGGGTGAGGCATCAACGAGCCTGTTTACTTGGTCAATGTATGTAGTATTTTCATCGGAGACATTCTGTAATCCTTCTAAAACAATTCCACAAATGTCCAAAGCCTCTTGTTTTTGTGGGTCATTTGTAAACAGTTTAAAAGCATTCATGTTATCTTGTATGGAGGCATCCGCATTGAAAGTAGAGATGATCTGTTTTAGAATCTCTCTATCTACTGATTTATTTTCAATGGCAGGATAAGCCTTTGACTCTTCTTCGACGATTTCTGCTAATTGGTCAATAGGCATACCTAGTAAAGAGTCCTGATGTTCCCTTACTATTTTTTGAGAAAGTTCATTGTGTGCATAACCAATTGATCCTTTATCAAGAGCTACTTCTGCACAGTCTTTAAAGTTAGAGTTTGTGCTAATTTCTTTCTCCGCTTTGGTGACTGTCCAAGCAAGAGTAGAAACGGAAATCGCAACCGCCCCTCCCCCTGTAACGAATCCTGCAGCATCTGCAGCACCAAAGATCAACCATCTTAGCCACTTTTTGAGACCTCGGGTATTACTTTTTGCATACTCAGCATTAACTGCATACAAATCGCTCTTGAGTTCTGTTAGGGCTTGTACCCCTTTTGTTGACAACTTGTTCGTTTCCTCAACATCACTGGACGAACACCCAATTACAGATAGGCATAGGGTTAAGCACAACCCGTAAATAGTGATTTTTTTTCATAACAGATTGAATTTTAGTTAAAAGACAATTGAATAACTTGTGTCAGTTTCTTACAAAAGAACAACACAAATATACGATTTATAATGATTGGTTATCATTTTTGTGGTAAACAATTATATTTTGTTAACTCAGTAAAAATGTCGCTATATTGATTTTAACGGGTTTAAACATTTTGAAATTGATTGTCGAAGGAAAAAGGAAGATTGCAAGCCGTTTTTGACCTATCCATATCACCCCCATAGACGAGGGATATAAGCGAATGAGAAACCGCAAAGGGCAAATGTCCAA
>ERZ772918.67-NODE-67-length-85943-cov-3.32513_pt1 | contig 85943 bp, 80 predicted proteins | sample MGYA00512118_ERZ772918 | MGnify/ENA primary metagenome ERZ772918 (study PRJEB29015, sample SAMEA2737939) | human oral metagenome | biome: human oral; feature: human-associated habitat; material: dental | place: China | collected 2135 ... | reverse complement strand
CTCTCAGAGCCATCTTCGACGGGTACACGCAGTTGAAAGGTATTAGCTTCCTCGTCAATGCTGACAATATATCCGGTCAAATGATCCATATACGTAAACACACTATGTTCGTCATTGTTTCTGTTACTCTCTTTTGAAGTTGTCATAGCGAGGACAGCACCTCCAAAAACGAGCACTCCTACAAGAACAATGAAGCCTTTTCTTTTTACTGAAACAGCCATACTAGATAGCTCCTTATGAACTTTTCAAGTGTTTTATTGTTTGTGTATATTTTAAACTTCAGGCTTCGCTTTTGCCCTTCAATCCTTTGGAATGCGAACCGCCGCTCTTCACCTGCGCCGAGCTTCTCGCCTTTGCTTCTCTCCCCTTACTCCGCTCTGTTTTTAAAACCACCACTAAATAAAATATTTCCGAATTTCGCTGAATCTGCACGTTTAGTGGTGATTTTTTCCGAAAAAACGATGTTTAGTGGTGGTTTTTCCGGGATTTGAGCGGTTAGTGGTGATTTGATTCACCACTAAAGAGCCATTTTTCCACGAAGTTAAATTTGCTCGTGTTTCTCAATTAAATATATCGACAACATCGGTAAGCATCATTGTACCTCCACATCCACGCTGTCGAAAAGATGCCGAGAAGGTCTTGGGGCTTAAACATTTAACGGATAAGCTTAAATCCCCGTCCCGAATGCAGGTACGGCAAAAATGCCATATCAGCAGCAACAACGTGTCCCGCAACGGTGTCACGGACATCCAAAGGAAGTTCGGTGCGTGCAATGGAGAGCTCACCGGCATAGCGTCCGTAGGCGGAATTGCTTACCAGCACCGTACCCGCAGGAACGATTTCAACAGGGCTTTCAACAGGTTTGACAGTCGGTCCATAAACCGGAGCATCATCCCACAGGCGCGACTCCTGCGACCGAATAAGGTACTCCGACGAATCAGGACGGTCATGCTGATCTCTGCCATACAGGTACTCATATTCCGGCGACAGCTTTGCTCGGATCTCCAAGCAATTCTCGCCAAGTTGTCTTATACGATTCCAGACCTCATGCGATACGTCAGAATCTCCAATCATTACCACATCGGCAGCGACATCATATAATGCCAGCATATCGCACACCAACTTGTCGCCGGTATCTCCACGATGGCTTTCAACGGTGGGCAGCCCCTCATGTAAGGGTCCGCGATAGGTTTCTCCCGGCACAAACGCCATGGTCTGGAAGCCCCGTGTTTTAAGGCGCTCATTGATTTTAGCCACGCGCTCAAGCGAAAGTGCAGAAAATCGCTTGGGGTAAAAATTATGACACGCCGTAAAACGCGTAAAGTCCGCTCCCGCTGCCTGCCATGCAATGATATCCTCACACGAAATAGTAGATGCGTTGAACACTATGTGGAATCTCTTTGACAGTGCCACCGTCTCTTTGGCTGAAAACCCAAAGTCAAGGCGCACATACGTAATTCCAAGCTCTTCAAGACCGGTAAAATCCGTAATGCCTAATTTCCTCAAAGTGACCGGAGAAATGTCAGCGATAAGATCAATACCGGCGTCTTTACAAAGCTTCAGCAAACGCACAGTCTCCGCGCGATAATCAATCCCCTCTTCTTCCGGTATGTGCAAAGAGGTAAACGCATATCGACAGCCTGCGGCTTTTGCTTTCGCAACAACTGTCGCATTTGTTTCATATCCGTTTGCGCAATAAAGCGAAAAACCCGTGTTCATTTATGCTCCAAAAAATCTTTCAATGGCGAGAACAATGCCGAGAAGGGCACAGCGATCGCATCTTCTCGCAAAAATCCCCTCACCCAGCCTGCCTGAGCGAGGGGAAATGTGTACAAAAAACAATCGCCCGGCGTTATATGCTACTTACCAAAGACGTCGTCAATGCGATTTTCGTCAACGCCAAAGAACCACGTGAGCACAAAGCCTGCTGCATACGCAACAATCATGGCAAGCGCATAGAAGACCTGATTTCCTGGCTGGACGATGAGGAGACCAAAGAGGCCCGAGACACCTTGAGAGACCGTGCCGAGATGAAAAAGGTACGCCACAACGGAGCCGATACCTGAGCCGAGGCACGCAGTGATAAACGGCTTTCCAAGAGGCAGGGTAACTGCATACATCAAAGGCTCGCCAATGCCGAGAATACCAACAGGGATGGACTCGGTCAGATATTTCTTAACGCGCGTGTTTTTGGTTTTAAGAAGCAGGGCAAGACCAGCGCCTACCTGGCCGCCACCAGCCATCATCAAAAGAGGCAGAAGGAAGTTGATACCTTGCGTTGGGCCCTCCGGATTGTTCAGCATAACGTGAATTGGTGTCAGTGCCTGGTGAAGACCAACGGAGACCAAAGGCAAGAACGTAGAGCCGAGAAGATAGGCGCCAAAAACGCCGAGCTTGTCGTAGAAGAACTGAAGAATGAAGAAGATTGCCTGAGTCAGGAATGCACCGAGCGGCTGAAGCACAAGAACCGCTGCAATGACACCAACGATAACCGTGCAAAGCGGCGTTAAGAACGTATCCAAAACATTCGGCATAATCTTGTGGAAGTTCTTCTCGAGCCACGCAAAGAAAATGGCGCAGATAATTGCACCAATCATGCCTCCGGCAGCTGCGTTAAAAAGATTGGAAGCGCCAACCGTAAACGTACCGTTCGCAAACGCCACTGACGGAAGTTCAAAGGGAAGGTGTACAAGGCGAACCGCTTTGCCGTCAACCATCTGAGTGGCAAGAAGCGGCATACCGGCGTTAGCGATGGAGAGTGCGCCGGCCATGGCCCCCAGCACTCGAGAGCCCCCAAACTCCTTGGCGGCATTCTCACCGGCCAGAATGGGAAGATATGCAAAGAGTGCCCTTGAGGTGGTCCAAATGGCCGCAAACCACCACTCACCAACGAATGCCTTTTTGGTTGAGAAGTTAATGACGTTGATGATACCGTTGATTAAACCTGCAGAAATGATACCGGGCAACAGGGGTACAAAGATATTCGCAATCTTTTTGAGAAAGCGCTGCACGGGCTTATTCTCGTAGGTAGCTTTTTGAGCAGCCTTATTACCTTTTGCTGCCTGAGAAGCACTCTCATCAGAAACGTCGCCTGCGGCAATGCCGGTAAGTTTCGCAAACTCAACGATCACTTTATTCACGACGCCAGGTCCAAGAACCACCTCAAGCCTATCGCCATCCTCGACCAAACCCATAACGCCGTCAATGGCTTTAACAGCCTCGGAATTCACTTTCGCAGGATTGGCTACTTTAATGCGAAGCCTCGTCATACACACCATATTACCTAAGACATTTTCCTTACCACCTACCGCAGCAAGGATGTCGCCTGAAAGTTTGGTGTAATCCATATGCTTCCTTCTTTCTCTCAGTTACCTTAGCACGCTTACATTTCATGCAATTAAACGCGCTCAATGAAATTTTAATCGTCGTTATATAAAACATTACTCCAGGTATAAAACACTCGGTGAACGGTAACTTTATGACAATTGCCAGACCCGATTGCCAAATCTAACTACCAAACGTACATGTTCAGAGGCTTTTACAGGGCATCTCTCACATGGCCTTGAGCGGCATCAAGTTGGTTTTGTGCTTCTTTGGCCGAAACCTTGGTAAGAAGCATGACAATCGCAACTTTTGCGCTCCCATTTGCTTCATGTAAGGCCGCAGCTGCCTCATCCCGTGTACAGCCGGTAGCTGCCATAGTGATGTTTTGGGCTCGTACTACAAGCTTGTTATTCGTTTGTTGTACGTCAACCATCAAATTCTGATACGCCTTTCCAATGCCTACCATTGAGCCCGTTGAGATCATATTGAGAATCATTTTCTGAGCAGTACCCGCTTTCAGGCGAGTGGATCCGGTAAGAACTTCCGGACCCGGTGTTGGCTCGATGGCCAGATCCGCTTCTTTTCCTATATCGGAGTCCTTATTACATGCTATGGCAACGGTTCTGCAGCCAATTTCTTTGGCGTACCGCAAACCTCCTATGACATATGGTGTGCGTCCGCTTGCCGCAAGACCAACAGCCAAGTCACTTTCTTTCAAATTGATGGCGAGAAGCTCTTTTTTACAGAGTTCAGGATCATCTTCAGCACCTTCAACGGCTCGTACGAAAGCTCTTTCGCCACCTGCTATGAGACCAACAACCACATCAGACGACACGCCAAACGTTGGCGGACACTCAACTGCATCCAATACTCCCAAACGTCCCGATGTCCCCGCTCCAAAATAGATAAGGCGGCCACCCACTTCAAGGGTTTCCTTCGCCCACTGAACAGCAGTGGCAATTTGGGGCAAAACAGCTTTAACGGCGGATACAACGTGCAAGTCTTCCTGGTTCATTACGCTCACAAGCTGAAGCGGACTCATTTCATCCAAATTCATGGTTCGAGGGTTTCTCGATTCCGTCGTCAGTTTTGCTAAATCAATCACACACTTCACCTTCTGTGAGCTACGTAATTCTCGCCATTTGAGCCGGAAGCCTCAAAGCTACGCCAAGCGCTGACGCACCTCTTCAACAAGTTGATCTGCAGGAACCTGTACTTGCCCGTGAGTTGTCATATCTCGAAGAGTCGCTACCCCTGCAGCTACCTCATCGGGCCCCAGCACCACACAAAGCTTTGCTTCCAACTTATCCGCCTGCTTGAACTGAGCTTTGAGAGAGCGGCCTGTACGATCGGCTTCCGTGCGGATACCGGCACCACGAAGTGCGAGCACGACAGAAAATGCCTCACGCGCTTCTTCGGCAGAAGTAGTTGCAACGTACACGCAACAAGGAGCTGCGATATCCGTTTCAATGCCCTGCTCCGCCAGCGCCAACATGATGCGCTCAAAGCCAACGGCAAAGCCGACGCCCGGCGTGGGCTTTCCACCTTCAAGCTCCATAAGACCATCGTATCGGCCGCCACCACCGATGGCACCGACGCCCGCATCCAACGCCTCAACCTCAAAAACGGTGCGCGTGTAGTAATCGAGACCGCGCACCAGCGTTGGATCTTCAACATACGCAATACCGGCTGCATCAAGATATGCTTTGACCTGCTCATAATGCGCTCGACATTTGTCGCAGAGATTGTCGGAAATGAGAGGCGCGTCTTTCATGACGGCTTGACAGCTCTCGTTTTTACAGTCAAAGGCACGGAGCGGATTGATCTCGGCGCGCTCAATGCAGTCGTCACACATGTGGTCCGCATGATCAAGAATGAACTGCTTGACCTTCTCGCGATATGCCGGACGGCATTCAGCATCCCCCATTGAGTTAATCATGAGTTTCAGGCGAGATGTATCAAAGCCCAGCTCTTTAAAGAACTGCATGAGCATGATAATGGACTCGGCATCAGCGGCGGGATCAGACGCGCCAAGCCACTCAACACCTACTTGATGGAACTGACGGAGCCGCCCCTTTTGCGGGCGCTCCCCGCGAAACATGGCTTCGGCATACCACATCTTGGCCGGAGCGGCTCCTTGCAGCACAAAGTTATGCTCAACTGCCGCACGTACGACGCCGGCGGTTCCCTCAGGACGCATGGCCATGCGCTGGCGGGGCTTCAATCCCGCCTCACTGCCCGAAGCCAGCAAATCTTCCATAAGCGCACCGGAAAATACACGGAACATCTCTTTGCGCACGACATCGGTAGACTCACCAATGCCATGGACAAAGGTATCCACCTGTTCTATGGCCGGTGTCTCGATGCGATCAAATCCATACGTACCAAATAAATGACGCGCTATATCTTGCATACGCTCCCACGAGCGCATATAGCCGCCAAACAAATCCTCGGTACCCTGAATTCGCTGCCCCATGTGTCCTCCTGTCATAATTCACAGATGGTGAAAGTATACCCGCATACAAAAATGGTTGCATAAAAGATCGCTTCATTTTTCGATAAATTACGACAGGATTCGATAAATTACGCCGGGAGACTTGTTTTTTAATTCCTATAATTTAGTATGAATTAGTCAACCTTCGGGTATGACTCAATCGCCATACATGTGCACTAACCGACCCAGGGTTTTGTGCATAACGATACGGGAGAGATATATGACAGATGAACTTCTCCGCATAAGCGGTATTTCTGCAGGTACAGAGGACAAGCCCATCCTGCATGACATTAACCTTACAATCGGCCTTGGTGAGACCCATGTGCTTATGGGACCAAACGGCGCAGGCAAATCAACGCTTGGCCGCGTGGTTATGGGAGACCCAACGTATAGCACCACCTCAGGTACCATCCTGTTTGACAACCAAGACATCACGGACTTTTCTCCCGAGAAGCGCTCGCTTGCCGGTATTTTTCTTTCATATCAGTCACCGGTTGAGATTCCCGGTGTGCCTCTCTATTCTTTTTTGCGTACCATTACGCAAATGCGTCCGGAGCTCAAAACAACCGCGCGCAATTTCCGTAAGCGCGTCGGAGAAATTTCCGACCGGCTTGAGCTTGACCAGAGCTTCTTGATGCGTGAGCTGAACGTAGGCTTTTCAGGCGGCGAGAAGAAAAAGATTGAGATGCTCCAACTTCTGCTTTTGCAGCCAAAGCTTGCCATTCTTGACGAAACCGATTCCGGCTTGGACATTGATGCACTTGCGGTCGTTTCTCGTGGTATTGAGGCCTACCGCACGTCCTGTAACGGCTCGCTGTTGGTCATTACCCACAATACGCGCATTCTTGAGCGCCTTGATGTGGATCGCACACACGTCATGGTTAAAGGTCATCTGGTAGCTGATGGCCCGGCTTCCCTTATTGACGAGATTAATCGCAGCGGGTTTGAGCAGTTTGAGAAAAACGTGGCTGCAAAAGTAGCCGCAAAAGAGGAGAATGGCGAAGTTTCCAAAGGCGGTGTCAGCGAGTGAGCGAGAAAAAGCGGTCTCAGGTCGCTGATATTAACCGCTCCCTGTATGACTTCACCAAGTCCGAAGAGGGCTACGAGCGTTACGCAGACGGCCTCACGCCAGAGATTGTACGTACCATTTCAGCAAAAAAAGACGAGCCGGAATGGATGCTTCAGTTCCGACTTTCGGCGCTGGAAACCTATCACACACGCGATATGGCATCCAACTGGGGTCCGTCCATTACCGGTCTTGATATGGATCATATTTCCACGTACGTCTCGCCAAAGACCAAGCAGTCAAACAACTGGGATGATGTTCCCGAAGACATTCGCGACACCTTTGAGCGTTTGGGCATCCCCAAGGCGGAAGCGGAGAGCCTTGCCGGCGTAGGGGCGCAGTACGATTCCGAGATCGTCTATCACAACATGCGCAAAGAGGTTGCCGAACAGGGCGTTATCTACACCACCATTGAAGACGCCTTACATGATCCCAAGTGGGAACCGGTGGTCAAGCAGTACTTCGGTACCCTCATTCCTCCTGCCGACCACAAATTTGCGGCACTTCATTATGCCGTTTGGTCGGGTGGATCCTTTGTCTATGTGCCTGCCGGCGTGAGCCTTGACTATCCGCTGCAAAGCTATTTTCGCCTGAACGCACAGGGTGCGGGACAATTTGAGCATACGCTCATTATTGTCGAGAAGGGTGCTGACCTGCACTTCATTGAAGGTTGTTCCGCGCCGAAATACTATGCCGCCAATCTTCATGCAGGAGCCGTTGAGCTTTTTGTTAAAGACGGGGCAAGACTTCGCTATTCGACCATCGAAAACTGGTCCAAGAATATGTACAACCTCAACACCAAGCGCGCGCTCGTTGGCTCCGATGCCCGCATGGAGTGGGTCTCCGGTTCTTTTGGAAGCCACGTCTCTTATCTCTATCCGTCTACCATTCTCAACGGCGATCGCTCCAACTGCGATTTTACCGGCATTACCTTCGCCGGTGCCACCCAGGATTTGGATACCGGTTGCAAGGTCATCATCAACGGCGCCGACAATACGGCATCGGTTGATACGAAATCCATCTCCAAAGACGGTGGCGTCAATACCTTCCGCTCTGCCGTTACCATTGGGCGCAAAGCTGCCAATGCACGCGTATCCGTTTCTTGTCAGTCACTCATGCTGGACGACATCAGCCGTTCGGACACCATCCCCGAGATGGACGTGAGAAACCCTACCGCACAGGTTGGACATGAGGCCACCATCGGCCGCATTTCTGACGACACCATCCTCTATCTTATGAGTCGTGGCTGCTCTGAGGCTGAAGCGCGCACGATGGTGGTAAATGGCTTTGCAAATCCCGTTTCAAAGGAACTTCCTATGGAATATGCCGTTGAGATGAATAATCTCATCAAACTCGAGATGGAAGGGGCAATTGGCTAATGACTGTGCACACGGCCGAACATATCCGTATTGAATCCGCCAACGTTCCCCCTGCGCAAACATGGAACCGTCTTCGTGCCAATTCTCTTGCACTGACCGTCCCAAAAACGCCTGATGCGGGAACGGTATACCTTCCGCTCCCCCGTCTCTTTGAACGTATTGAGTGTGGCATGGGGCCTGAAGTTACCGACTACATAAACTCGCAAGTCTTTGAGACCACCTACCATGAGGTTCCTGCTCACACCACACGAAAAGAGCCGATTGTCATCTCCGTCTCAGCCGACGAAAACGAAGGCACCAATACCGGCATTATGGTACGCGAAGGTGCGGAAGCAACCATTGTCGTTGTCGCGCGCGCCGGCGAGAAGAACACCGAGGCTGTGGCCGATAACACCGGCGCAAAAGCCAATGCGGAAGCTGACACAGAAACAAAAATTGACACAGACGCTCCTGGTGCTGCCGACGTTCCGGCAACAAGCGCCGCACTCGTGCGTATTGTTGCGGAGAAACACGCACGCATACATCTTGTGGAAATGCTCGGTGTTGACGATGACCAGCAACATCTTGAAAGTATCGGCATCGAAGCTCATGAAGATGCCGTTTGTGACGTGCGCCAATACGCACTTGGCGGAGGCACCGTCGGCATGGGACTTGCGGTCAACCTTGTGGGCAACCGAGCTCGCCTTGATCTGAACAACCGCTACCATGCCTGCCATGAAGAACTTCTCGACATCAATCACGTTGCTCGTATGCGCGGATGCGCAACGCGTGCCGAAATTGTTGAGTCCGGAATTCTGAATGACTCTGCGCATAAAACCTTGCGCGCCACCATCGATCTTATCCGCGGCTCAAAAGATGCCAAAGGCAACGAGGCCGAAACGGTGCAGATTTTAGGCGACGGCGTTGTTAATAAAACCATGCCGGTCATTCTCTGTGACGAAGATAACGTCGCCGGTAACCACGGTGCCACCATCGGCTCTGTCTCCCCCGAGCAGATTGAATATCTACAGGCTCGCGGTCTTTCTCGCCACGAAGCAGAACTCCTTTTTGTGCGCGCCCTCTTTGAAGATGCCATCATTCATGCACCCGAGGCGCTCTCTCACGCCGTTGCGGTTGAGCGTGCCGAGAAGGTCTTGGGGGCCGCCGTTGCTCATGACTTTGACGATGCCTCCGAGGTAACCTTTGGAGGCGACAAGGCATGACAGGTGACCGTTTGAATTCCTCGGAACTTACCTCCTCGGAACTTGCAGAAATTACCGGCAACCCTTATAAAAAGGATTTTCCTCTTCTGGCACAAAATCCTGAAATTGCATATTTGGATAGCGCCGCAACTTCTCAGCGACCCAGCGCCGTCATTGAAGCGCAGAAACACTTTTACGAGGCCATCAACGCAAACGCCCTGCGCGGGCTCTACCGTCTTTCCGTTGATGCAACCGCTGCTATTGAAGATGCTCGCAAGGCTTTGGCGCGCTTCATTGGAGCGGTAGATGCCGATGGCACCCCACGTGACCGCGAGATTATTTTTACGCGCAATACCTCGGAATCACTCAATCTCGTGGCATCAAGCCTTGGGCGTCTTGTGCTCAAGCCCGGCGATGACGTTGTCATTTCTATCATGGAACATCACTCCAACATCATCCCCTGGCAGCAAATTTGTGCTCAAACCGGTGCCCACCTTGTCTATCTGCGTATGAATGATGCCTTTGAGATTACGCAAGAAGAGCTCGAATCAAAAATTACCGAGCGCGCAAAGATTGTTTCGGTTACTCAGGTATCCAATGTCCTCGGAGTTTCCAACGACATCTCTGCCATTGCAAGGCGCGCGCATGCTATGGGTGCGTATATGGTAGTCGACGCCGCTCAGTCAGCGCCTCATCTTCCCGTTGATGTTCGCACGCTTGATTGCGATCTTTTGGCCTTCTCGGCGCACAAGATGTGTGGCCCCATGGGCATCGGTATACTGTGGGGAAAGGCCGACATACTTAACCGGATGCCTCCTTTCCTCACCGGTGGCGAGATGATCGATTCCGTTACGGAAACCGGTGCCGTCTGGGCTCCTATCCCAGAGAAGTTTGAAGCGGGTACTCAAGACGGTGCAGGTATCTGTGCTACTGGAGAAGCCATTGCGTACCTTGAGGGGTTGGGTATGACAAACATTGAGAAGCGAGAAGCACTTCTCGCCCGCTACCTCACCAAACGCCTCAATGAGCTGGACTTCATTGATATCATTGGGCCGCAAGACGGCGCAAGACACGTCGGAGCCGTCTCCTTTAACGTGCGCGGTGTCCATCCGCACGACGTTTCGTCCATTCTTGACATGGATAACGTGTGTATCCGCGCCGGTCATCACTGCGCCGAGCCGCTTCTCACGGAGCTTGGTCAATCCAGCACCTGTCGCGCAAGTGTGGCATTCTATAATGACGCACCCGACATTGACCAACTTGTTTCCGGACTTGCACGCGTCTGGTCTATCTTTAATGGCAACTAGGTTTAATGGTAGCTAGGTGTGATGGCAACTGGGCTGTAATGACAACTAGGTTTAATGACAACTGGGCTGGCTGAGGGGGAGCTAAACTATATGGCTGGTAACGACCTTTATAATGCAGAATTTATGGATCACGTCTCGCATCCTGACTACAAGTATGAGATGGAACATCCAACCTACACGCATGAAGGCGTCAATCCCTCTTGCGGAGATGAGCTGACGTTTTCTGTCCGCCTTGCCGATGACGATACCATTGCCGAGGCTGCATTCACCGGTCATGGATGCGCCATCTCGCAAGCAAGTGCCGACATCATGAGTGATCTTATGGTTGGTCGCACACCCGCGGAGGCCATTGAGCTCTGTCAACTCTTCGGACGCATGATACGTGGCGAGGAGACCGACGATACCGTGCTGGAAAAGCTGGAAGATGCCAACCTCCTTCACGACATTGCCCATATGCCCGCTCGTGTGAAATGCGCTGAGCTTGCATGGCGCACGCTAGAAGAAATGCTTGAGGCGCAACAGCAAGGCGGCAGCGATGCAGATGTCACTCCTCAGCCCACCAGCGCAAAAGCTGCTCCTGAAGGCGGTAAGTAGCCATGGCGAACATGTTCTCCACAAAGGGCATGTATGCGCTACGTGCTATGGCGGATTTAGCCGTACATGACGGTTGGGTCTCACTTGGCGACGTTTCCGAACGTCAACATATCTCACGCAAATACCTTGAGCAGGTCATTTCTCTTATGCACAAGGCCGGCTATGTTGAATCACTGCGCGGAAAAGGCGGTGGATACCGGCTCACACGCAAGCCCGAGGAGTACACGCTTGGCGAGATTTTACGTGCCACCGAAGGAAATCTTGCTCCGGCATCTTGTCTCAATTGCACAAATGAGACAATCTGTCCTCAAATGGGATCTTGTACCACCGTCAATATCTGGCGCGATCTTGGCAAAATGACCTCGAGCTTTTTGGACAGTAAAACCCTCGCCGATATTGCACAGCATGAAGGGAATATACAAGCGCACTAAAAGCTTACGGTACTGATGGGGCACCTGCACTTCTCTTTGCGTCCCTTAACACTGCAGCCAGGTGGCTACAGAGACTTCATGCTGCACGTTCTTCTCGCTGCTTTCAAAATCCGCTACATATTTGCTTTTTTGCAGAGCTGCCGGAACTTCCGGAACTTTGTAGCGCTGCCGGAAATGCGCCAAGTATGGCTTGAACTGCCATATTTACTGCAAGTTTGGCATATTTGAACCATACTTGCTGCAAGTTTGGCATATATAACCATATTTACTGCAAGTTTGGCAGCGCTATTATGACGACGCCAACTTGCCGCATTTTTGGCAGCGCTGTTCCCGCAGCACTATTTGGACAGCATCAACTTGGCAGCAACAAATTACAAACGTACTTACAGACACAACCTCAGTACTTCTCGCTTTGCTGCCAAAAACTCATCGGTAAGCTCAAATTCCACAGGAGAAGCTTCTGAGTCAACGCCATTCGGAGCATCAGCAAAATTGCCCTCTGAAGCAAGGCGCTGCCGAAACCGCTGCGGCGTAACCTCGCCCACAATTTCTGTCACAATGCCCTGTGCGGGATTTCCCCGCATCACAAAAATATGCGATGCCATGGAAACCGCTTCATCCACGTCATGGGTAATAACCAGCGCAGACATGTTCATCTCAGCTACCGCATCCATAAGCCACTCACGCATTTCTCGCCGTGTAAGCGCATCAAGTGCCGAGAAGGGCTCGTCCAAGAGAATCACATCGGTTCCCGTCAGGCTGGTGCGCAAGAAAGCCACGCGCTGTCGCATGCCGCCCGAAAGCTCGGAAGGCCAGCTTTGCGCCACTTCCCCCAAACCCATGCGTGCCAGTAATTCTTGAGCTCGCGCGCGGGCTTCTTGTCGAGAAACACCCTGGAGCACCAACGGAAGCGCAACATTGTCCACGATGCACTTGTGTGGCAAAAGCAGGTCTTTCTGAAGCATGTAGCCAATGCGTCCCGGCGTGCCTGTTACGTCTTCGCCATGCAAAAGCACCGAGCCCGATTGCGGTACAAGAAGCCCCGCAAGCGCATGTAAAAGCGTTGTCTTTCCACAGCCGGAGCGACCGACCAAACAGCACAGCTCACCGGGGGCAATCGCAAGGTTGATGTTACGGGCAACTTCTCGACCATCTCCCCAGGCAAGCGCAAGATGCCGAGCTTCAAGGGCGGGTGTGACAGTTGTTGCTGCCGTCGTTGCTGTCGTCGCTACCGTCGTTGCCGTCTTCGCCGTCGTTGCCGTTGTCGTTGCCGTTTTAGCCAATCCCATGTCGCTCACTTATTTCAAATAGTCAACGGTAAATCCTGCTGCAACGTCAATTTGCTTGTCAAGGAGCTTTTGGTCGTTGAGCCACTGATAGAACTTTGACCAGCGGTCTTTATCAATTACGCCCCAGCTCTCTGCGTCGTCAATATATTTTGATGCCAAGAACTTCTGGCTTGTATGCACCAAATCATGGTCAAGCTCGGGAACAGCCTTCAACAAAATGTCGGCCGCGTCCTCAGGATTGGAAACGGCATATTCATAGCCCTCTTTAACTGCAGCAAGAAAGCTCTTCACCGCTTCGGGATTGTCCTTCATGTACGCATCATTGGCAGCAATGACCGGCGTATAGATATCAAAAACCGAATCAATCGACTGGAACGAGAAGTAATTGTAGGGAAAGCCCTGCACTTCTGCGTTTTGAACCGCCCACTGCTCGTAGACCCATACGGTATCGAACATATTGGCTTTAAGTCCCGAAACCTCATCGTCAACCTCATACGGCACCATCTTGATGCTTTCAGGGTCTCCACCGTCAGTCTGAACCACAGACTTAACCGTTGCCTGCTCAACGGGAAGATTCCATGTTGCGTATGTATGGTTTTGCATCTCGCGCGGACGAGTGATGCCATCATCTTTACGGCTCATAATACCCGAGAGGTTATGCTGGATAATGGCCGCCACGGCAGTATACGGAAGCGGATGCTCGGAAGCAAGGTTATTGGCGATAAAATCCTGATACGAGACACCCATCTGCGCGCCGCCCGAACCAATCAGCGCGTCGGCACCGTCCGCAGGAGGCTGCTGAATCTCAACCTCAAGGCCGTGGTTTTTGAAGAAACCTTTTTCCTGTGCAACGTAGATACCGGTATGGTTGGTGTTCGGCGTGTAATCCAGCACAAACGTAATCTTGGTATGCTCGGCCGAATTGTTCTTCTCGCCCACTGGAGCCTTTGGTTGCTCAGGCGTGCATCCTGAAGCGACAAGCCCGACTGCCGAGAAACCCATCGCGCGCAGGAAGTTTTTGCGCGAAAGAGTCCCGATACAAAAACGACGATTCATCTTATTCCCCTTTCACTTTATTTTTGCTTTGTTTGTCCCATGGCATAAGCTGCGTTTTGAGGAGGCCGACAAGCCACATCAACAGCAGAGAAAGTGCAGAAACCACTACGATAGCCGCGAACATCCGATCGTAGGCAAAGGCTTTTCGCACGCGCGTCATGTACACGCCAAGGCCCATATCTCCGCCAAGCCATTCCGCAATGACCGCCCCAATTACGGCATATGTCACGCTGATCTGTAATCCCGAAAAAAACTGACGAGCAGCAGCGGGAAGCTTGACATGGCGGAAAATCTGCACGCGATGCGCTCCCATGGTCCGCATAAGATCAATCACATCGGAGTCAACTGACCGAAAGGCCGATATAAGCGCCACGGTAACAGGAAAAAAGGTGGATATTGCCACAAGAACCACCTTCGGCAAAATTCCAAACCCCATCCAGAGCACCAAAAGCGGCGCAATAGCCACCACGGGAATAGTTTGCGACACCGTAATGAGCGGAGAAAATGCGTGGTAGAGACCTTCAAAGCGATCCATCAACACCGCAATTACAAAACCTATGACCACACCAATCGCAAGACCCAAAAGCGACTCTTCAAGTGTCACCAACGTGTGAGACGCAAGGAGAGCTGCGTCTCGCATAAGCGCGAGAAAAACTTGGTAAGGAGACGGTACAAGGTAGTTTGGAACGATGTTTAGCACAACGACAATTTGCCAAAGCACGAGCAGTACCGCAATGGTTAATGCCGGCAGAAGCACTCGTTTTAATTTTGTCATGTCATCTCCTCTCAAAACCGCCGCGCGGACATGAGATGACATGATTCCTACGCTGGCATTATCCAGATCAGGTATGAGCAGAGTCTGCTCCGGGTCAAAATCGCGCTGGATCTTATCTCAGCCGGCGTGCGCCAGCTCCCCGCTTCTTTTGAGTGTAGCACGATTTGCTACTCTAAACCAAAAAGTTCCTTCAGACCAACACGATCCTTCTCGGTAATTTTGCGAACCGGCTGCGCGGGAGATCCCAAGGCAAGATATCCTGCAGGAATGTCCTTGGTGACCAGACTGTTCGCTCCAATCACGCAACCATTGCCGATGGTTACACCACCCAGCACCGTCACGTTTCCGCCAAACCAACAGCCATCGCCAATGGTAATGGGCAGGGCGCGCTCTATACGAAGATTGCGCTCTTCAGTATCAAGGGGATGCTGTGCGGTGTACGCTTTGAAGTGCGGGCCGATAAAAGCATCGTCACCAATGGAAATTGGTGCGCAGTCCATGAAATACGCGTCATGATTTATAAAGCAGTGGGCTCCAAGTAATACGTTAGTGCCATAATCTACATAAAGAGGGGCCAAAACGGTTGAATGTTTGCCAAGATGACCAAAAAGTCTTGTAAGGATCTCCGTCCCGTGATCCCGATTGCTCGGACGCATCTGATTAAACTCCCACGCCAAGTCTTTTGCGCGCCAGAATGCTCGGCTCAGCTCTGCATCAGGTTTCTCTCCATACCATTCGCCCGCAGACATTCGTTCAAACATAGACTTTTCCGACACAAGAGCTCCTTTGACATGGGTATTACGTATCTCAACGGCTATAAAATCATAACGTACTCACTCAATAACACTCTGATAGAATCAGCAACATTGTCAGAGGCTCTAAAACGTATGGTATACTAAATGTACGTAAAAACGTACGTCTGAATGGGACAACATGACCTCAATCAATGCCACAACGCTGAGAAAAAACCTCTACAGCATCATTTCACAGGTCAACGAGAATTGCTCTCCTGTTACGATTACTAATTCTCGTGGCAAGGGCGCCGTACTTATTGGTGAAGATGAGTGGTCGTCTATAGAGGAAACCCTTTTTCTTAACGGTGTTCCTCAGCTTGCAGAACGGCTTACAGCACAAAATAACGACGATATACACGACACCGTCTCTGAAGACGAGTTGGAGTGGTAGACGATGTGGCTTGTAAAATTTTCAAAACAAGCTGCAAAAGATGCCAAAAAACTGAAATCTGCAAAACTTGATATGAAAGCAAAGAGTCTCATTGAGATTGTAAGAGAGGATCCTTTTACTTCTCAGCCAAGCTATGAAACTCTTGTTGGCAACTTATCAGGGCTTTATTCGCGACGTATAAATATTCAGCATCGCCTTGTATACCGAGTCATTCCCGGACCAATCTCTCAAGATGAAATCACCTACGAGGGTATTGTAAAAGTTGTCTGCATGTGGACTCACTACGAAACACTTAAGCTCAGCTAAGCGCGATAAGCACGATACCTCTATGCTCTTTTCCACATACATGCTGTCCTCATCAAAAACGGGATACATCACTCGATGCATCCCGTAAAGACGTTCTTCACAAGCTTTGGCTGTCGCAAAACCAGCGTATATGCCGTCGGTCGGCTTACATACCCCGGCCAGCGTATACGCCATCAGTCCACTTACATGCCTCGAACAGCGTATATGCCGTAGGCCAGCTTACATACCGTCATACACGTTTACCCAACGGAGCAAAAACTCCGTCTCATGCACACGACCACGGGCAAGCTCAGCTGCTGCGACAATACCCATCCATTCGTTCACATATTCGCGTGTGCAGCCCTGTTTCTCGCAGTATTTAGCGATGTACTTCTCGGCAAGTTCTTTCTCATCGTTGAGCAGCAGGCGCAAATAGGTGGTAGCGCAATCGGCAGCGCCATTGCCTTGAGTAGCATGAGCCCAGTCCACAATGACCGGCTCACCCTTCTCGGGAATGATAACGTTTGATGGGACAAAATCGCCGTGACAAACCTTCGCGTGATTCTTCATGCCGTCAAGCTTCATCAAAAGCTCATAGCGAGCATCTTCGGCGAGCACATCAGGAATGCTATTAATCATACGCGCGAACTTATCCCTCTGGCGCGGAAGGAGCGCAGAGCGATGCGCGTGGACTGAAAGTTCAAGATCGACAAACTTATCCAAAAGTTCATCGGTCTTTTCCGGATGATCTTTGAGCAGCTGCCGAAGGGTGAGGCCTTCCACCTTAAGCGTAGCGATAGCCCAGCTATTCCCCACTTTGCTAATCTCCGTCAACGTTGGAACGTTAATGCCCGCTTGCTCTGCACGAGCAAGATTCAAACCTTCATTAAGAATGTCTGCCGCGGGTTTGCTGCCATTAAAAACCTTTACGACGGTATCGCCGTTGTCATATACAACCTTGTTATGACGCTCAACGATAACCTTCTTCTCCTTGGATAGTTCCATAGCCAAGCCCTCCTCTTGCAAAGCCGATACGTGCAAACTCCAAGTCTGGAGGCTAGGGACGCATGTGCCTCCTCTAGTCGCATCCTATTTTCCCCCAATGGTTTCATTATGGCGAGAAGAACAGGCAGCGAGACGGCTGAACGGAGTTCATTATGTCGTAAACGGAAATTATGATCGTTATATCCACTAAAGCACCATCACTAACGTCCCTACCGTAATGAGAGCAGCTCCGAAGACAGACTTTAAAGTCAGTTGCTCATGAAGCAACACCGCAGCAAGTACCAAGGTAATCACCACAGAAAGTTTATCCACCGACACCACATCTGTTGCACGGCCAATTTTAAGCGCATAGTAATAGCAGAGCCACGAAGCTCCCGTTGCAAGACCTGAGAGAATCAAAAAGAGCCAGCTTCTAGGGCTTATCGAGCTCATCCCATTCTGTGCACCCGTCATAAAAACAATACCCCACGCCATTGCGACTACCACAACGGTACGAATAGCAGTCGCAAGATTGGAATTCACACCGTCAATTCCGATCTTTGCGAGAATCGACGTCAGAGCCGCAAAAATTGCTGAACCCAGAGCAAATACAAGCCACATATTCGATCGGCTTCCCCTCTGAAAAGAAATTTTAGAATGCATGAAATTCAGGCTCCATATGATTACCCACAAGCAGGCTACGTGAGTTTGCTATAAAACCAGTCAGACCTCTCACCCTCAATCAAACCGTCGGCGGTTTGGTCCCAAAAATTGAGCCATTATATTTTTTGATTGCTCGTAACGCATCAATAATTGGAATAAAAAGAAACACGGTAAATGCTATACCGGCAACATAATAGGCAAGTGAATCCTGCTCAGAAAAAGACATCTGAGTCCATGCAACAAATGGAACTCCCACAGCAACAAGAATTCCTATAACAACCTCGTCAATTCCGGTTCTCCATGCGAGTTTTGGCTTATCAGCAGGTGAAACGCACACGGTATGGTAATCGTGCAACAGGCTGACGCTTCCTGTTTTCATCTGCCATCCACCAATAATAATAAAAACAATTCCGAATAAAGTGCTTCCTATAAGATAGACAGCCATAGAGTCACCCTGCCTCATTTTGGCAAACCTTTAAGAACCAAGGCTTTACAAATTAGTACCCCTCAGGATGATATTTTCCAATCTTATGCTCAGTAGTCATAACGTCACCCTCTGACTTGAAGTTAATCTTGGCATATGTCATAACGTGAGTACAGCCCGCCTTCGCACCGATAAGCTGACAATTCTTGAGTACCTCCATGCAAAGATCATAACTGCCCTCAATGACCGTCTCAAACGGTCCGACAAAATACTTTACGCCGGTACTTGCAATATAGCCAATGACCTCATCAACGATACGACACGTCTCTTCATCGGAAGAAGCGTCCATCGGCAAATACTGAATGGCAACGGAACAATTCATACCTACTCCTGGGATTCTTTTGGAGCCTCTTTTATGGCATCTTTCGTTGCATCTTTTGCCGGTTCTTCTCCCGCTTTCTCAGAACCCCGCATCCGCTCGTACTCTTCTTCCGTCAGGACATCCTCAATACGCAAATTGATGCCGGCAACTTCAAGACCCGTCATACTCGTAACCTGAGCTGACACCGCCTGCTTCACGTCTTCGAAAACCTGGGGAGCGTATGCGCCAAAGCGGATAAGAACCGAAATATTAATACGCACCGCATTTTCATGAGCCACTTCAACGCTCACGCCCTTAGCGGCATCAGTTGCACCAAGCACATCTTGTACGCGGTTAAGCCAGTTGCCACGAGCTCCCACCACATTGTCTACTTCCCTGAGCGAAAGGGCGGCAATCTTTTCTATGACCCCATCGGAAAACGTTAGGGAATCCTCATCTGCGAGCTCAGTATCAGACTGAGCCTGGGCATCTCTAAGCTCAGCACTCGGGTTTGCGTTCGGATCTTTTGTAATATCTGCAGAGACGGTCTCATCTGCGGGTACAATCTCGGTACCAACGGTCTCATCAGCCATGAAAACTCCTCACCGGTTAACAAACATTAACGATACATCAACGACGATCAGAAAAGAACTCGCGAAACTTTGTAATGAGCGTTGCGGCGCCATCGAATATCTGGCCGATAGCTACGCCGACAATAACCAAGATTATCAAAATTAATGTCCGCCAAAAGCCCAAATTAAAGAAGAGAATAGCCGTCAGCAGGCCGCACACACCACCAATAAAGGCGTTTTCGTGACCGGGAAAATGATCATGAATCCATGCCTGAATCGTATTCATAGGCCTTACGCCTCCTCGGAAATTGAAGTCTCGGATCCGCCATGCTCCGCTGTCATGGAAACCCTAATCTCAGATGACGAATCTGCTGAAGCCATAGGCTGATCAGACACCTCAGCATTACGTTTTTTATCGGAAGAATCTGTACTTTCTTCTGGTGAATTCTCTTCCGGCAGGTCTTCTCGTGGCGAGAAGTGCATACCGTCCACAAACGCTATATTAATGGAAGCCACCGTATCTCCACACACCGCTGCCAAATAAGTTTCAAGCTGGCTGTGAAGACGTGAGCCGACTTCGGTAACGTCAAGCGCCTCCTGAGGTATCACTCGTACCGATACCCGCACACGATTGCCACGGGTAATATCTACTCGCACACGATCGCAAAGACAATCTCCTTCAGCGGCAACGGCACTTTTGGCCTGTGAAACAATGGCATCGCGCGTCACGGAGATAACTCCTCCATCAAGGGTTGCAACCGTGAGTGAGTGAATATTTCGAGAGAACAGGCCCATCAAAAGACACACGGTAAACCCGGCAACCGAAATAATCATGCACACCTGAAGCGCAATAAGGTACACCTCATTGAGCAAGAGATTTGACGCAATTTCAGTCCATGGACCAAACCATGTAAGAGCAAGTCCTGCAAGAGAGGCGCCCCCTGCTAACGCAAATATAACGAGACAAAACCTCTTGAAACCGTTCATGAAACCTCCCACCGGAATCAGCTTTTTCTACCGTAATCGGCTTTTGTATAAGTTTACTCCATCACGCTTGCTTCATCGCGCTTGCTCCATCGTATGAGCAAAACACTTTAGGCCAACTTGACAAGTTTGGGCAGGATTTTGAACCCATGAAACGGCTCATTCATTCAATCTACAAGGTAACTCTTACGACCTGTGATGTAGTTTTAAAAATCTTACGACCTGTGATGTAGTTTTGAAAAGCTGTGATGTACTTTTTCATGGCGAGAAGAGCGGTTTTCTCGCCATATCTACATCACAGCCCCGGTTTTTGAAGCAGAAAAGTACATCACAGGTCGCAAAAGGTACATCACAGCTTCAGAAAAGTACATCACAGCCCTTGGCTTTAAGCTACGCCGTTGAGCTACATCTTGAACCGCGCCTTTGACCCACATGAACTGCGCTTCAAAACTTAGCAGCATTTCTCGCTAAGATCTGACCTACGCGTTCTTCATAACCACTGAGCGTACAATACCTGCTGCTTTATCGCAGGAATCGAGAACTTGCTCCATACAGTCAAAAATACGCAACCACGCAACGGTCTCACGACCGGCCATCTCATCGCGGAAGAGACGGGAAAGAGCGTTATGGTACACAAGGTCGCCCTCATCTTCAACGTGGCCAACAGCGATTGCTTTCTCCATCACGATAGGATCTTTCTTATAGTCAGCCAAATGGTCCAGCATCTCTTTGACCGTAATGCACGCACGGAGAGTGAGCTCGGCAAGCTGCGCGCCTTCTTTGCGGAACTCTTCAACATTGAAGAGATCAAGACGTTCGGATACGGAATTCATACCGTCGACAATGTCATCAAGGCCAAGCGCAAGATCGGAGATGTCTTCTCGCTCAAAAGGAGTGACAAAAGAGGTGTAGAGTTCTTTCATGATGCGCTGGACTTTTTCGTCACATTCACGCTCATAGACCTTCATCTGTGGGATACGAGCCCCCGTTTCGGGATACCCATCGAGAATGGTTGAATACTCCTCAGCCGTCTCGACAATCTTTGCCCCAAATTCCTTAAACAGCGTATAAAAAATATCTTCTTTAGGCTCACCGAACATACAATCCTCCAATAAAATTCAGCTCAACGAGACAATCTTTTACCTCAAACAATTGTGCAGATCAGAACACGCAGATTAGAACAGCATCAAAAACAGCTTTGCAAACAAATACCCGATAAGCCCACAACCCGGGAAGGTAAAGACCCACGCAAGTACCACATCTTTTGCAACGCCCCAATTTACTGAACGTGTATTTTTGGCAGCACCGGCGCCCATCATGGCAGTCATCTTGGTGTGAGTGGTGGAAACAGGAAGTCCGGTAAGCGTAGACAAAAGCAGGGAGGCTGCGGCAGAGATGGAAGCGGCAAAGCCTTGGTAGCGCTCAAGTTTTACCATCTCCATGCCTACTTTTTTAATAATGCGGCGGCCTCCGATGGCAGTACCAAATGCCATAAGTCCGGCGCACACTACCTGTAACCATAAAGGAAACACCTCTGTGCCGGAGGTTCCCGCACCGGCGGAAAGTGCAATAGCGAGCATGGCGATGGACAAAAACTTCTGTCCATCCTGCGCTCCATGCATCATGGCAACAAACGCCGAACCCAGCACTTGAAGATGGCCAAACGTGCTGTCGGCGTGTTTTCTGTTGACGTTTTTGCAGGTTGCATGAATGATTTTGACAATCACCCAACCGGCGATAAAGCCGGAAATAGTTGAGAAGATAAGACCAATGATGACCTTACTCCACTCATCCCAATTCACCGCATCGAAATTGCCGTGGAGCGCCAAGGCTGCTCCCGTAAGACCGGCGATAAGAGCGTGCGACTCTGAAGTGGGAATGCCAAGTGCCCATGCACCCACCGCCCAGGTCACAATGCCAACGCAACCTGCCGCAAGCGCAATCAACGCCTGGTGATAGTCGGTTCCAAAATCGACCATACCAATAATGGTGTCCGCAACTGCGGTAGAAACAATACACATGACCACAAGACCCACAAAGTTGCAGATAACACTCATGGCAATGGCATTGTTGACCTTAATAGAACGGGTACCGACAGACTCGGCAATGGCATTTGCCGCATCAGTGGCACCGTTCACAAAAATACAGCCGAAAATAAGGACAATGACAACGGCAAGAAATGGATTTGCCACAATCATGTCAAGGAAGCGTCCAAAGGTAATCATTCGGTACCTCTCCAGTACTCCTGCTCTGTCCTTCTCATAATAAACGAAATAGACAACGTTTAGCGAGAAAATACTACCGTCTGCCGAAGTAGTTGTCTGTATCTTGCCAAGTTGAAGAAAGTCGTATCGACAACATTGCTCAGCTATCCATATACGAAAGCTGCTTGACCATCTGCAAAACTATCTCGGCACACCTTTGCGAAGCGGTTCTTTCAAAAGTTGCATAATCAAGTTGAGACGACACTCCCGGCTTGTCAGACATAAGCCGTACAATCACAAACGGAAGGTCGTTGAGCCATGCGACCTGTGCGATAGCCGCGCCTTCCATCTCGCAGCAGAGCGCTCCAAACTCTCTGAGCCCGTCTGCCTTTGACGCATCTGCAACAAATTCATCGCCCGATACGATTCTTCCCTGCATTGCCTTTATATAGGGAGCGACTTTTTCCACCGCATCAAGCGCCTGCTTGCAAAGTTCCGTGTCCGCTGGAAATGAAAACGTTGCAATACCGGGAATCTGACCTTGTGGATATCCCAGTGTATGCACGTCAATGTCGTGTTGCACACAATCAGACGACACCACAACGTCTCCCACAATAAGATCATCAACGAGAAGCCCCGCAATACCCGTATTGATGACGCAATCAATCTCAAAGCGGTCAATAAGAATCTGTGTGCAAAGTGCTGCGTTAACCTTGCCGATGCCTGATTGCACCACCACAGTGGCCGTGTCTCCGATACTTCCTTCGTAAAAATTTCTTCCGGCCACAGATACGACGCGCTCGGACGACATAGTGCGTACGAGAAGAGCAACCTCTTCTTTCATGGCGCCAATAATTCCAACTTTCATGCGAGGCTCCACTTCTCACGCTAGGACTACACTTTACTTCTCACGCTCGAACTGCACTTAACTGGGGGGGGGTCAAGTGGTCGCTGGTTTAAATCTCCACTCCCAATACGCTAGGACTCCACTCCCGCAAGCCACAAGCGGCCGGCGAGAGCACGCACGAGCTTGTCTGCCACGGGTTCTGCCTGTACCGAATCTCTGATGTGAAGGTGAACGAGAGCCTGAACGCCCACGTTCGTAATACTCTCAAACCGAACTTCAATCGGAAACGTAAGGTCAAGACTTTCGGTAAGTAACTCTTGAGCAACTTCAATAATCTCTTTCGTAACCACATCAAGATCTGCCGTTGGCTTTACCAGAACAGGCACGGCAACGTCTGTGATTGCCCAACGGGTTCGGTGTGTAAACGCGGTCTTATTCAACACCGAATTGGGGATAATCTGAACTCGGCCGGTACGCTCGCGCACAATGGTTGAGCGCCAGTTTATATCCGTCACCTCACCAGAAATATCCCCTATGGTCACATGATCGCCAGGTTTAATGACTCCCGCCAGCATCAAGCCAAGTCCGCCAATAAGGTTTGAAACGGTGTCTTGCAAACCAAACGACAGAGCAATGGAGGTCACGCCCAATGCCGTAACAAAGGCAGTTGGTTGTATGCCGAAGACGGGTTGCAATACGGACAGGATGGCAAACATCCAGATAATACTTCGGATAACGTTCAGAAAGATTGAAGCCGAAGGAATCCGTGAAGCATCCAAAGCTCTTCTCGACACACGAATTACCAGATGCTCAATGATGAGCGCAATAACAAAAACCGTGGCGAGAAATACGGCGCGATAGAAAAAGTCTGCAGGCTCAAGACCAAGAATTGTCTGATTGGTATCGGATAGCATCCTTATCCTAACTTTCTATTTTGACGATGGGTGCAAAGCCCTTCATCAACTTTTTAACCTTATTCGTCCGTGTAAACTTAACCTCAATGGTATCGCCTTCTGCCGAGAGTACAATCCCCGGACCAAAGGTTTTATGGGAGATCTGATCCCCCGCCTCAAATGTCACTTTCGCCCGTACGGGGTCTTTTTGTATCGGTGTAAACGATGAAGAACCCGTAGATGATCCGCCGGTAGAGCGTGTCCGTGAGCCAAAAACATTGCCACCGTATACCTCTGAGCCGCGGCCTGAGCCAAACGTACCGTGACGGTCCCCTCGCTTTTCCCAACCGACGCCCAAAAAATCCGACGAACCGACGCCTATGGCTCTCACGTGCTCGGAAGGAATTTCCGAAATGAAGCGAGATACGGGATTTGCCTGCGTGGAGCCGTACATACGTCGTGTGGAAGCATAGGTAAGGTAGAGTTTTTTGCGCGCACGTGTAATGGCGACGTAGGCAAGACGCCGCTCCTCCTCCAAATGTGCCGAACCCGTATCGGAAGCGATGTGCGGGAATATGGTTTCCTCCATTCCTGCCACAAAGACGGCCGGAAATTCAAGGCCCTTTGCGGAGTGAATGGTCATAAGCGTTACGGCAGAGGTCGATCCCGCAAGGCTGTCCAAATCTGAGCGAAGTGCCAGCCATTCCATAAACGCCGGCAGTTTCTGGGCAGCCACGGAAGGATAGTCGGGAGCGCTATATGTCGCCGTATAAAAAACCGTTTCGCTGGCACCCGTCGGATTGGAAGTCGTCGCACTGACGTCTGCCGCATGGGAAGTCGTTGCGTTGACATCCGCCGCATGAAAAGCCGCATCAGCCGTTTGCGCATCTCCGCCATCCAAAGCACCCGCCGCACGAAGTTGTTGGAGGCTCTCGAGTGTCTCTGCAATATCATCATGCGTCTCATCAAACTCAGCGGCAACGCCAAAGAACTCGCGGATATTCTCAATGCGGCCATCGGCCTCCATGGTATGCTCCGCCTCATATGCACGGATAAGGCCTGATCGATCGACTATTGCCTCAATGACTTCGTCAAGCTCTCCGTCTATCGTGCGGCCAGCCTCAATGGCCCCCGTAAACTCCGCAAGCGAGTTTCGAACCTTGGCAGAAAGCAAGCCTTCTTCAGCGATGCACGCCTCGCACGCAGAAAAAAACGACAGCTGATTGTCGAGGGCAAATTTCTGAATTTTGGAAATGCTCGTGGAGCCGATACCGCGCCGAGGCGTATTGACCACACGAAGCGCTGCCACATCATCGTCAGGATTGAGAATGACCTTCAGATACGCCATAACATCTCGAATTTCAGCCCGATCAAAGAACCGCGTCCCGCCTACGATCTTATACGGAACACCGGCTCTGAGTAGCATATCTTCAAGAATACGGGATTGTGCGTTGGTACGGTAAAAGACGGCAATGTCGTCGTAGGAAGTTCCCCCGTCATGCAGTTTTTCAATTTCCGAGCCAATCCAACGACCCTCATCACGCTCATCTGCCGCGCGATACACGCAGATCTTCTCGCCGTCACCTTCATTGGTAAAAAGCTTCTTCTCGGTTCGATGTGCATTATGGGCGACAACCGCATTTGCCGCTCCCAGAATATGCCCTGTTGAGCGGTAGTTCTGCTCAAGTTTGACTACATGAGCGTCTGGATAGTCTCCCTCAAATGCCAGGATATTTTTGATATCAGCACCACGCCAGGAGTAAATGGACTGGTCGTCATCTCCTACGACCATAAGGTTTTTATACTTTGATGCCAAAAGGTTGGTAATGGCGTACTGAACGCCGTTGGTATCTTGGTACTCATCAACATTGATATAGCGGAATCGCTCCTGATACGCATCCAAAATAGCGGGATTTTTTGAAAGCAATTCAAACGCTTTGACGAGAAGATCATCAAAGTCCATGGCTTCCGCCCGCTTCAGGCGGCTTTGCAAGGCCCGATACACACGAACGGCAACATAATCAGCAGGTGAAGATGCCGCCTGCTCCATATCGTCTGGCGTGATGAGTGCGTTTTTTGCGGCGCTTATCTTTGACCTCAGAGAAGCCATGGGAAACTGGCGGACGTCAATATCCAAATCGGCCATAATAGCCTTTACCAGACGCTTGGAATCGTCGTCATCATAGATGGTGAAGTTGGGACCAAAGCCTACGGCCTCAGAGTCTTCCCTGAGCATACGCACGCACATAGCATGGAAGGTGCATACCCACATACCACGTGTACCTCCGGGAAGAAGCGCTCCCAGACGCTCGCGCATCTCGGCTGCGGCCTTATTGGTAAACGTAATCGCAAGTATCTGCCAGGGGCGCACGCCTTCATCGGCAATCATATGCGCAATGCGATAGGTAAGCACGCGCGTTTTGCCTGAGCCTGCTCCGGCAAGCACCAAAAGCGGCCCTTCGGTGGCCAACACCGCTTCACGCTGAGCGGCATTAAGATCTTGAAGACTCAAGCGCGATGGATTGACAGAAAAAAGATCTAGCTGTGACGCATCAGACATAGTGCTCCAATTACATCGTGGAGAAGCCCAATAGGAAACTCAATAGAATACGAGTGTAGCGCTAAGCGCGGACAACAATTCTTTTTGAAAGCCGTTATGCAAACAAGGCAAAGTATGCGATAACCGCAATGCCTAAGATGATGCGGTACACCCCAAACGGCTTAAAGTCGTGTTTGCGCACATATCCCATGAGGGCTCGGACAACGCTCAAAGACACCACAAAAGCCACCACACAGCCAACCGCAAGAATTGCAATTTCAGGTGAGGTAAATGAATTTCCCTTTAAGAAAAACTTTACCAAGCGCAAACCCGAAGCACCCACCATCGTAGGAATCGCCAAGAAAAACGTGAACTCAGCCGCAACCGAGCGCGAACATCCAAGCACCAAGCCGCCAATGATGGTAGCTCCGGAACGCGATGTTCCCGGAATGATGGACAGCACCTGAAAAAGGCCGATGCCAAACGCCGTCTTCCAATCCAGCGCATCAATGTCAACAACACGTGCTTGTTCATCGGCACTGCTGCGTCGCTTTACTATGGTGTCTTCAGAGAGGCGCATGTGCTTTCCGTGAGGCTGCACAACAGGAGCTGCCTTGGCGACCTTCTCGCGATGTACCTCCAAAAGGATAAAAATCAAACCATATAAAATAAGAGTTGAAGCAATGACATACGGACTGCCCAAGCGCTCTTCAATAAAATTATCCAAGGGAATGCCGACTGCCGCAGCGGGAATACAACACACCACGACCTTTGCCCACAACTTCCACGTGCAACGACGCTCTTCTTTTGTTTTATGAGGAGAGAAGGGGTTGAGTTTATGGAAAAAGATGGCACACACGGCAAGGATTGCTCCAAGCTGAATCACCACGACAAACATATCCCAAAAGTCAGCAGACACACTCAGCGGCACAAATCTATTCAAAAGCAGCATGTGCCCGGTCGAGGAGATGGGTAGCCATTCCGTTATACCTTCAACAATTCCATATACTGCAGATACGATAAGATTAAAAACTTCCACAACTCCCCTTTCGTTTTGTTTGTACATCATCGCGCAAAGCGCAAGTACCGACAAGTACGAGTTCTTCTCGACATGAAATCTGCTTTATAGATACCCCGTATGGATTTTCCTATAGCCGCCCCTGAACGCTCCAAAGCACCGCTCTCACCTGCAATTCTTGCAAAATACCCCTCAAAACGTGTAAACTTGATGCCCTCGCACGAGCGGAGAAGAGGTCATTGCGCACCCACGCATGCAAACCCCAATCGCGGAGGTATCGTATTTTGAGTTTTGAACAACATAGGGCACACGGCAATAGGATGCACGGCATCAAAGGTTCTGTATTTGCCCTTACACTTGTATGTATTCTTTCCGTTTCTCTTGTTGCTATGCCTTACACGGCATATGCCGAGTCTCTCGAAGATCTTCAGGCAAATATCGAGAAGAGCAACAACGATTACAACAACGCAACCAATCAGGTCGCTGACTTGCAGCAAAAGATTCAAGACAATGAAGCCCGTATCAAAGAGATTGAAAACCAGCTTCCGGAGCAACGCTCAAGAGCTGCGGCATCTATCGCAAATACCTATCGGATGCAACAGGGCTCTCTTGGCATTATTGATTTGATTTTATCGACCGACAACTTCAATGATCTGATTTCACTTCTGCAATATCTCAACATCATCTCAAGTCGCAATGCCGACACCATTAATAACCTGGTCAACCTCTCAAACGAACTCGACGCTACCAAAAAAGATCTCAACGCTCAGATGGCCGAAGCTGAAAAACAAAAGCAGGCCGCCTCTGATGCGCTACAAGAGGCCGTTGATGCCCGCAATGCGTTGCAAAAACAAATGGAGGAGCAGCGCGCGGCAGAGAAGGCTCAAGAAGAAGCCGCCATTGCTGAAGCACAGAAAAAAGCTCAGGAGTCCAACAACACCTTCACCAACGCATCAGGTCAGCAGACCGACTATGTGGCACCTTCCGACAACTCATCTGATAACTCTTCGGATTCATCTCATTCTTTCAATTCTTCCAGCTCCGTTGATTGGTCGGATGGAAAGAGTGCTTTTGTTTCAAAGTGGAGCAGCAGAATTGATGCATATCTTTCAGGGTCACCCTTAGCGGGATATGGCTCAACGTTTGCAGAAGCCGCATGGGAGTACGGTGTTGATCCGCGCTTCTCGCCTGCAATTTCTGCCGTTGAAAGCACCAAGGGAGCCTATTGCTTCAGACCACATAACGCATGGGGCTGGGGTTCTTCCAGCTGGGGATCTTGGGAAGAAGCAATTTGGGCTCACGTTGCCGGACTCGCCAGTGGATATGGCGGCTACCTTACGTATTCAGGTGCGGCAAAATACAATCCCGCAAACCCCAATGGTTGGTATTCGGCTGTTCAAGCGAATATGAATATGATCTGATAGGTCGGTTACCCTGTTTGTCGCTCGGCACCTGAGCATCACTCGGCTACCCCGCGTGCCGCGCAGGTGCCATGCATACCGCCCGTCCGCTCCGTTTACCGCTAAAATTACGTTTCCAACCAACTTTCCCCACGTTATGCCATACACTCTAAAGAAGTACGTTTAACAGATGGGGGTACGTATGATTTATGTCGGTAATTTTAGCTATAACGATACAAATGACGATAAAGACAACTACTGTCTTATGCCCTGCCTTGTGGAAGCTCAAAGCACCGAAGAGGCCTTGGAACTCTTTTCCGAGCATTTCTTTGAGGTGAGCAAGGTATCGGATTTGCTTGACGGTGCTCAGGAGATCTATCTTGACTCAATAGTCGAGCTACCTGAGATTCCATCAAACCCGCTCATTATGCAATGGCAAAAAATTATGCCTGCCGGAGATGGTCTTTGCAGTATTACAAGTGCCCTACCCACGGTTGAATTTGATGATGACGTCGCAAACGCATATTCGTGGAACGAAGCCGAGCACAACCATAGTCATGGCCACGATGACTGCGGACATGATGACTCCATCTACGACCACGAAGATTACGAAGGCCGCGAAGATCATGAAGATTACGGCACTCTCGATGACCTGAACGAGGAGCTTCTTGAAGAATTGGCTCAAGACGAAGAGCCTTTTATGCGTTTCTAAAGGTATTTTTCCTATTTGAAATAAACAGATACGAGAAGATTCCCATAAGCGCAATTACGGTTGTTCCTCCAAGAATGGCGCGCATCGGCAGTGATTCCTCTTTCTGGGAATCGTCCGTTGAAGCCACACTCTGCCGCTGAGCCTCAGAAGACGTATTCATTGCATGATTCTCTTGAGAATTACCTTGCGTGCCACTTTCCGGCTCTTGTGTTGAGCGGGACTCACTCTGCCGAGAAGGACGTGCGGAAGTTTGAGTAGACACCGTACCGGCCGTATCGGATTCCGTCTGAGGCGTATGAGGTGCATTGCCATCATGTGCATCTGATGAGGAATTGTTTTGGTCGGAATTATCCGAAGGCTTCTTCTCGTCCGAAGAATTACCCGTATCGTGCGGAGCCTCTTTGTCGGCAGTAAGCGAGAAGAGCGCTCCTGAGTTGTTGGTGTAATACAGATTTCCTTGTGCGTCGCAGATGACAGGCGAAGTCCCAAAGTTCTTATACGCATCTTCAGGAACATATATGTGCGTCAGCGCGTCACGATCCGACGTATTGTGTCCTGACACGTCAGAATCTCCAAGCACATATCGCCACACTCCACCAACCGGATCGTTGACCGTAAAGTAGACGTAGGTCTTCTCGCCCTGTTGTGAGACAAGGGGCGCACCGTTGACCTCGCCTTCACCGGCGTGAACCGTGCGCTCGATTTTAAGCGTTTCCAAATTAATAACGGAAAGCACTCCGGACTGGCCTTTATCTTCCAAATCGATCATGCCTCCCACAAACGCCTTTTTTCCGGCAATCGTGGGAGTTGACGAAGATGAACCGGCAAACTTCACGCTGCCGCGAGCCACAAGCTCACTTCCGCGCTTTTCAAAGACATGAAGAGTTCCGTCATGGGTCACCGTGGTATAGGTGCCGTCTCCGGTTTCGGAGTTAACCTGATACGGAATCACGCCTGCGCGCACAGAGCTCCCAAGATTCAGCTTTGACTTTACCGATCCCGTTTTCCCGTCGAGAAGCACCACGTCTCCCGACTCATTTCCCACAATGAAATCCGACCCCGCAGCCGCAGCACCGCTGCCGCAATAACCGCTGGATTTTTGTTCCTCACTCCCGCGAAGTGCCCATTTTATAGAGCCATCGGTAAGGTCCACGCAAACGAAATCTCCTCTGCTTCCCTTTCCCGATTGCATTTGAGTAAATCCCGTTACGACAGACGTTCCGTCATGTGAAGCGGTAAGCGTTGCAAGCGTCTGATATGCCGAAGCCCCGGACAGATCCTCAGAGCGCCACACACGCTCAAGCGAATCCAGCGAAAATGCCGTCAAGTGTCCGTCATCGGTGGCAACCACCACTAAACCGTTTACAACGAGCGGACGAGTCGTGTGGGAAAGGGTGCTGTCCAACGTTGCCTGACCTACGATTTTCCCCGTTGCACGTTGGGCTTTATACAGTGTGTCTCTACGAACAAAATAGACGTAATCGCCAGAGATAACCTGATGGGAAACAACCGATGGATATGTGCCGATTGTCTCGGGAGGAAGGATCCATTGAGCGTGTACATTTCCCGTGGGCGTCAAAAACGAAACAAACGCTGAATTGCTTCCGTTTGGATATCCTCCCCACGTTGGCGTAATTCCTGAACGAGTACTCCCTGCCTGAGAAGCAACGGGCGTTTCAGACTTAACCTTTGCGGGCTCAGATAGCCCGGATATAGGCTCGGATACGCTCTCAGGGGTGTCCTTAGGTTCACCCTCAGATTGAGACTTAATCTTATTTACGGGTTCAGTCTCAGACGTATCCTTAGATGTTGGTACACCTCCAGATGAAGCGGTAGAATGAGCGGTATTTTCGGTGTCAGAAGACGTATTTTTTGAGGTTGTGTCACTGCTTTTTGAAGATTCGGTGTAGCTTGCGGCCAGATTTCCGGTCTCTGCATAAGCTGCAAAAGGTAGAACCGAAAGCACTACCACAAAAGAGAAAAGGATTGTTATAACCCTCTTTCTCATGCTACCTTACCCTCCCTACTTGAGGAGAGCCTGCTTTGCGTGCATATACAAGAACTCCTATACCTAAAATTATAAGCGGAAGACTGAGCAGTTGGCCCATGGTAATAACACCACCTAAAAGATATCCAAGCTGCTGATCGGGTATGCGTACAAATTCAATAAGAAAACGGAAGACGCCATACAACAATAAAAATATGCCGATAAATGTTCCCTGCGGACGCGGAGGATATGCTCTTGAAAGCGCATAGAGAACTATAAACAACACCAAACCCTCGAGAAGTGCTTCATAGAGCTGGGAAGGATGACGGTAGACGGCACCGCCTGTTTCAAACATGACTCCCCACGGAAGATTGGTTGGCTTTCCCCACAGCTCTCCATTGACAAAGTTTGCACATCTGCCAAAAAAGAGTCCCAAAGGAGCTCCAATGGCCGCAAGATCGGCAATGGTCGGAATCGAAAAGTGCAGCATACGGCACGCAAGTGACCCGCCAACGACAGCACCGACAAGCCCTCCGTGAAAGCTCATGCCTCCCTGTGAGAACGCAAAAATATCCAAGGGATGTTGAAGGTAATACCCTGCGCCATAAAAGATGACGTAAAACAAGCGAGCTCCGATAATGACCCCGAACGCTATGCTTACGAGAAGATTAAGCGTATCGTCAACGGTTATATCAAGCTTCCAGCGACGCGCAGTGCGGTAGAGCATAACGCCCGCCAAGGTAAAGCCAACAAGATATGCCAGCCCATACCAGCGGATGGAAAGCGGTCCGATGGATATGGCTACCGGGTTAAGGGAATGATAGAGCTCGTTAAGCCACACGTACTTCTCGCCACCTACTTTTGAAGGACATGAGACGGTGTTGCCCCACGCTGTCCTTGGTAATGACTGCCAAGAGCTTCAGATCCATAGGGACGCTCAACCGGAGAACTCATACGTTCAAAAGAGAGCTGACCGATGCGCATCCCCGGATGCAGGACAATAGGAAGAGTAGCCACATTGGAAAGCTCAAGGGTCAACTCTCCGTCCCAACCGGGATCAACATATCCGGCAGTTGAATGAATCATGAGGCCAAGGCGGCCAAGCGTTGACTTGCCCTCAAGCTTACCCAAGATGTCATCGGGAATGGCAATGCGCTCGAGAGTAGTTCCAAGCGCAAACTGACCCGGATGAAGAACGAATACCTCGCCCTCGGGAACGTCAATTGACTCCGTAAGACCGTCTTGTGTTGTTAAGGGATCGATACAGGTGTGTATGGAATTGCGGAAGATTCTAAAATTTGAACCAAGACATACATCAACGGAGGCCGGTTGGATATTTTTGTCGCACAAAGGCTCAATCACAATACGACCAGCTAAAAGCTCGCTTTTAATGTCGCGATCTGAGAGGACCAAATCATCTGCCTTTCCCTCACGGTGGTTCCCAATTTCTTGCCTTACTACAGTAACACGCTCACTTTAACACGCGCACTTTCAAAAAAGAGGCGCGCACCAAAAATGCATCATATTAACGCAGGAAATTCAACATATTTCCATTAAATTTGAACACGCCCTACTTACTTGAGCAAATATCGCTACAGCATCGCCGGTTGAACGCGCTTTACGCCGGGTACGTGTTCAACAAGAATACGCTCGATGCCCTCAGACATATCGTAGGCAGACAGAGGACAACCGGCGCAAGAACCGGTCATCTCAAGAGTTACCGTACCGTCGTCATTCACATCGATAAGCTCAACGTCTCCACCGTCCGCCTGAAGGCTCTGACGGATTACGTCAAGCGTAGCATTCAAAAGTTCCCTGTTAATTGCCATAGCCGGTCTCCTTATGGTCTCAATACGATGATCAAAGTCTTTTGTATCGTACCCAATGACCTCCAAATGATACGTTTCTTACATCACACGTTTCTTGTGGACTCCCTCAGGAACTCCCTCACGCGCTTCCCCCACGCGCTTCCTTCAAGCGTGGCATCTGAAAGCAAACAGCCACACAAAGACAAACCGCACACCACTAACCAATGGGCGAGAAGAGATGCCCTTGTGTTGCTCCCTCAAGACGGTCCGGCAAAGCTCTCCCCTGCTTCACGGCAGCCACTGCAGAAGCCACGCGCGCAATGGCCCGCTCTGTCTGTTCTTTGGTCAGCAAGGTGGCATCAACCATAAGCCGAGTAACGCCGTGGGCAAGAAGCACATCGAGCTCAGGTACCGCATCAAAAGGCTGAGGAGCCCAAATACGTGAGCGACCCTGAGTATCCGTGGTAACGGGAAGATAATCATTATCAATTCCGCGCAGATAATGCGGCTCTTGACGCAACTTACAGGTATCACAGTCATGGATGCACTTCCCCGTTGTCATAAGCACGCAATGCTCGCTTGTCATGGTGCGTATGCGGCCACTGACCAAATACCCCACGGGAACCGAGGCATTTTCTGCAATATGAGCAATCTCGGTAAGGGTTAACTCAGAATTCAGCCAAACGCCACAGGCACCGCTGTTTACAAGAGCACTTACGGCATAATCGTTGTGAAGAGGAATGCATTCCCGGATTTCTGCCATCGCGTGGCAATCGAGCGCACACGCAAGCTCTGATATATTACCGACAGCCACGGGAGCTCCCGTGCGAACCCACGGATCAAGCCGCGAGTGATCTGCCTCACGACACACTTCATCCAGCCACGGCACCACGCGCGCAAGCATATCATCCGGCCAGACACCTTGATTGAGCGCATCGGCGGATGCATAGAGGCGAGAAGCTCCCGCCGCCTGTGCAATACGTGCCTGCTCCGGTGAGGTCACGAGCGCACATATCTCAGCGTCTTTTGCCCTTGCTTGAGCAGAGGCTCTGTCTGACAGAGACAAAGATGCCGCTTTGGCTGCTGCGTCGCGTTCTTTTTCGGCAGCGCGACGAGAGAGCGGCGCCGTGTTCTTCTCGCGAGATTGATAGCCGGCAAGAATCCGTTCTTCGAGAGCCGTGCACGCGGCGGCGCGCACGCCGTGGACGGCGGAAAAGCTCATGCCGCACTCCGCATCAAGGTCAATGTCAAAGCGTATGGGTTCAAAGGGAGATGACCCCATGCGTCCCACATGCTCTCTCAACTCTTCCGTACTAACCGGCTTCGTGCGTGCCTTTTCAACCACAAAACCCTGGACGGATGCGGAATGGTCCCCGTCAACGGTGGTAAGTGAAACGGTAAACGGCTGGCCTATATGCGCAGAAACCCGCACGGCAACGTCGCGTTTGCGAGGATAGTCGAGTGAGGCAATCCGTTCGGCCTGGGCACGTGCCGCCTCCGAACGAATCACACGTACCACGGAGTCAGTCGCCATCACGCGAGCCGCTCTGACCGTCAAGATGCTGTCCGGTGCCGCATCACAAGGAGCCAAGGCCGTTAGGAATTTCGTAGGGTCATCAAGAGGGCGAATCTCCAACAAATCCCCTTTGCCAATGGGTGCATGGACGGCCAGATCAACGTCGGCCTGCTTGTAGCGCCGCAGTTTTACCCGTCCGCCGTTAAGTCCGCCTTTCTTCTCGACGGCATCCTCAAGCGCGTGACCACCGACCACCTTGCCAACAATCTCGCCACGGTTGTTTGACCGCTCGTAGCTCATCATTTCGTTGCCGGCAGTTCCGTGCAGATACGCATCGGTAAGTCCGCGATTAAAGGAACGTTTGAGCAAACGATGACGATACGCACGATTTGAGCCGCTGTCCTCACCGGCCACAAGAGCGTCAAGCGCTTCTCGATAGGCACGCACTACCGAATACACATACTCGGACGCCTTCATGCGCCCCTCGATCTTGAGCGATTTGGCGCCCGCCGCTACCAATTCTGGCAAATCGTCAATGGTGCAGTAATCCTTGGGACATAACAGGCGCTCATACTCCGGACGAGAAACTACCGTATGAGCGGCATCCACCAACACGTATGGCAAACGGCACGGCTGTGCGCACGCGCCGCGATTTGCAGAGCGCTCGCCGCGCATGGAACTCATATGGCAGATGCCCGAGTAGCAAAAGCATAGCGCGCCATGACCAAAGCATTCCACATCAACGCCCTCTTGGATAATGCGGCCGATCTCTTGAGAAGTGAGCTCGCGAGAAAGCGTCACGCGGCCAACGCCGAGCTCTCGGCAAAACGCCACGCCTCGCGCGTCGTGTATGTTAGCCTGCGTAGACACATGGCACTCCATCTGGGGCCACGTACTTCGAACCTGCGACAAAAGCCCCCAGTCCTGGATAATGAAGGCATCGGCACCTAAGAGCCACGCGCGGCGAATCAGCCTCAATACGCGTTGCATCTCGTCCCACTTGACCACCACGTTGACCGTCACATACACCCGCGCGCCCGCAAGATGTGCACGCCGACATGCCTCCGCAAAAGACGCATCATCAAAGTTATCGGCACTGCGCCGGGCATTAAAGTTGCTGCCAAGTCCGCAATAGATGGCATCCGCACCGGCCGCCAGGGCCGCACTGAACGCTGAGGGTCCTCCTGCCGGGGCGAGAAGCTCCACAAAAGCGGCATCGGCAAGCGGCGTTGTGTGTTCAAGCTCGTGGGACGATGCATGGGTCCATGACGCTTCATTCATGCGGTTCTTCTCGCCAGCGGCACACGCACGCTCGCGACGGTTTCGATCATTCATGTATATCCTTGCGTAGACGGTACTTGGTTTGAGCGATATTAGTTTTTCAGTGCAAAAAGAGGCGGATGCACTTTGTCCTTGTCGGATAAAATGACACGCGCAGGATCAAAGTTCTTCTCGCCGAGAAACGCCGGCCACACGATACCTATCTCGGGATCGTTCCACATAACGCCACCCTCATCGCCCGGATGGTAGGTGTCGTCGCATTTGTAGCAGAACTCGGCCTCATCCGAGAGCACCAAAAATCCATGGGCAAAACCTCGCGGCACAAAGAATTGACGATGATTCTCCTCGGAAAGAACGATGCCTTCCCACTTACCCCAGGTAGGGCTCCCTACGCGCAAATCAACTGCCACATCAAAAACGGTACCCCGAATAACTCGAACCAGTTTTGCCTGAGGATGTGCAATCTGAAAGTGAAGTCCCCGAAGCACCCCTTGTGACGAAGACGACTGGTTGTCCTGGACAAATTCCGCATCAATACCTGCCACTACAAAATTGTCACGTCGATAGGTCTCCATAAAGTATCCGCGGCGATCACCATACGTCTTTACATCGACTGCCATCACACCCTCAATGGAGGTAGGAGTGAACACAAAATTACCCGATGTTATGGAACGTTCTGTCAACTCAGCCACGATACGGCTTCCCTTCACGCGCAACTCGTTTTATACTCACCACTTGTCTGGTGAGTCCACAGATAACTATACTCAAACAATCACCCAATGAGTACGCTATTATTTTAGTGGGAGACTCAAAGACACCGCAAAGATCGTACAGAAGGAAAAGCCGTGAGAATTCTTGCACTTGTACCTGCATATAATGAGGAAGCCTGCATTGCGGACACCATCACTGAATTAACACAGACATGTCCGTCCGTTGACTATGTCGTTATCAACGATGGATCGAGTGATTCCACGTTGGCCATCTGCCGCCGGAATAACTTCAATTATATAAACTTGCCCGTAAACGGTGGACTTTCAGCGGCTTTCCGCACCGGTATGCGATATGCTAAAGATCATGGCTACGATGCCGCCGTGCAGTTTGACTCCGACGGACAGCATATGCCGCAATTCATTCCAACCATGGCAGAAGCGCTTGAGAGAGACCGCGCAGACATCGTCATAGCTTCCCGCTTTGTAACCAAACAACGCGGATCAAGCGCCCGAGAGATTGGTTCCAAACTCATCAGCTGGCTTATCAAGCGCAGTACCGGACAGGTCATCACCGATCCAACCTCCGGTATGCGCATGTACAATGCCGCAATGATTGACAGATATGCGCGCTCGTTTGACTTCTCGCCGGAACCCGACACCATTTCGCTCCTGATGCGAAAGGGTGCACGGATCAGCGAGATCCAGACCGAAATGCGTGAACGCCAAGGCGGTAAGAGCTATCTCAACTTCTATAACTCTATTGTCTACATGGCACGCACGTGTCTTTCACTTCTTCTGTTCCAATGGTTTAGATAAACCGAGATAAGGTGGCTTTATGTCTATCATGCTTCGAATTTCTTTACTCCTTGGTGCTCTCTTTGCACTCGGCATCGTTATCAATAGCGTTCGCAAATCAAAAATCCGCATTTCGGATTCAGTGTTTTGGGTCATATCCGCAACTCTTCTTCTCTTGTTTGCGATTATTCCGCAAATCCCCTTTTTCTTTTCTCGACTTTTTGGATTTGTCTCAACCAGCAACTTCGTTTTGGTTGTTGTGATAGCTCTGATGCTCATCAAACTGTTTCATCAGTCGTGCAGCATTTCTCGCCTTACCTATAAGGTTGAATTGCTTTCCGCTACGATTGCCCTTCACGATAAAGACTTACGTGACGAGAAGAACCTCGATTCCATCACCGATTTCAACCACGCTGCCCGCGTTTAGCACGCAAACCCAGCACACAGAAGATTCCGAATACCAAGGCAAGCATCAGGAGCGAGGCGTCATACAAAAGGCAGGCACCCATCATGCCGCCCGTTGTAATGAAATAACCTGACATCACAAACGCAAAACCGGCACCGCAGGCATAACTCACCAAAACACCAATCTGCTTTCGCATGGTAACCACGGCATAGTAGAGAATCACCGTAAGCGCATTCAGCCAGCCTCCCACCAAAAGCACCATAAGTTCCGCTTGATACGGGGAAAAATCGAGTCCATACAGTATGCCTAAAACCGGTGTGCCCAAAGGCCACGCAAGAGCTATGGTAAGCAGCGTGGCAAGCGTTACCGCACCAAAGCCCTTGAGGATGAGAGACAAAAACGAGGCGATATTGCCCGAAGTCCACCGATTGGCCATATCGGTCAAAAGCGGCTTAAAAATGAAATTACTGAGCAAGTTGATAACCATCGCCGGCATGAAAAGCGCCGCATAAAACGTCTGATACTCGTTGCTCATGAAACGTGCCATGGCGTATTTGGGCGCTCCTACCACATAGGTCAGTAAGAACGATCCCGCAAAAAGCGGCGCCGTAGTCAATAACAATTTTCCAATGGACCCCAGGTTAAAAGATGGTTTCAGAGACTCCATTGCCTTTGCAGGCGCGTAAATCAGCACAACCATCACCACAGCGGATACCGCAAAAGCAACAAGACACGATACCAGCAGATTCCTCGTAAGCATCACACCCGCAACAAACGCGACGACCGTCGTCAGCACACGGAAGAAAAACGCACGTCCTGCAATATCAAGTCTTCCGTGCTGCTGAAACATGCCATGAAACACATCTTCAACAACGTCAAAGAGACGCAGTGACGCAATCAGAGTAAAAAGCAGGCCTTCATACGTCAGTCCCTGCGTAGTAGCGGAGTAGATAACCACGCCGATCATCATACAGATCGTCGTAATGCAACGCGATCCCAGATATACGCCAAACGGAAATTTTTCTTCCGTATCAGTTGCTTGATAGGTACGAATTTCAAAATGGCCGATTACCATGAGCTGCTGTGCAATGGCATACGCAAGCGAGAAGATGCCTCCTGCGGCAGCGCCCATCGTTCGCGTCACTGCCATCAGCATGAGGACCGTTGACGCAGCATTCATCAACGAGCCAAGTGTGTTCCAAAAATAGTTTTTGCGCATTTGCGCCGGAGATGTTTCTATATTCATACGCTCTTCTCGCCAAAAGCCGCAAAGGCATCACGGCTTCCTTTTGTGACATCAACATCTTTCCACTTGCCAAAATCAAGTCTGCCGGGATGATGGTTCTTGCGATCATTCTCGGGAGGAAGCTGCATATAATCACCATAGCCCAGCCGTAAAAGTTTGTCATACTCCTTGGGGAGAACGGTCGTGATGTCTTCAAACGAAACGCGCACGGTTGGAAACACGTCACTTTTGCTCATGGTCCAATTTTCGGGATCAGGCTCAACGAAGCTGGCGTAAACGTCGGTTTCTTCATGCTCGCCCAAGCGAGCCGACCTGTCCCAATGGCTCAAAATGAACTTTGAAGGTACATGCAGGATACGCATGGTCCAGTGGATAAGAAAACATCCCGCAAGCGCGAGTGTGCGCTTCCAGCCTCCCAAGGGTATATGCGGCCTTGGTGTGGCGCGCAGGAAATTCAAGCGTCCCCAAAACCACGTGCGGCGCTTGATGCGGGCATACGTCTTTGGATCCCGAGGAATCTTGTCAAACGGAAAGATTCCGATGGAGATGGCATACGTAAATGGGCAATCCATAAATTCATCCGGTACGCACACGGTACCTCTCAAAGAGAGGTTGGAATTTACCGCAGGAAAGAAGTCGTCGGTGCGTCCGTTTTGAATAATAAAATCGGGTCTGATATGTGACGGACCTTCTGCAAGGAATTTTTCATAGTCTTCACGAAACATCGAAATGTCCACATCATCGTCCCAGGGAATGAAGCCTTTATGCCGAATGGCACCGATTTCGGTACCGCCATACGCTTGATAAGAAATACCGAGTTCACCGCAGACACGATCAAGCTCATCCATCAGCATGGTAGATAAAATCTGAATCCGACGCAGTTCTTTTGGATCATCGTAACCCTTATATGTTTCAAATCCCACAAAGACTCCAGCCAACGAGTTCTGGTTAATGTTTCTATAATACAGATAATAAAAAGCTCCACAACGAACGCTTCATGATGGGATGATACCATGTACACACCAGCCGATCACACCTTTGCCATTTGTGCCTACGGAGAAAGTCCATATTTGGAAGAGCTCATCTGCTCGCTTACAAAGCAGACACTTCCCACAACACTACTCCTTGCAACTTCCACGCCCAATGATTTAATTTGCAATCTTTGCGAGAAGTACAACATTAAAATGTATATCAATGAAGGACCCGGGGGCATCGCCGGCGACTGGAACTTTGCCGTCAGCTGCTGTACCACCCCCCTCGTAACCATTGCTCACCAAGACGATATCTACAAACCGACCTATGCGGAAGAAATGCTTGCGCGCATAAACGCCTCATCTTTGCCTCTCATATACTTCACCAATTACGGAGAGCTCAGAGACGGACGTGAAATAGACGACAATAGGCTCTTGAGCGTCAAGCGCCGTCTGCTCTATTCCCTCGGAAAACCTGAAAATGCGGGTAAACAGTGGGCAAAACAACGTGCGCTTAAATTGGGATGTGCCATCTGCTGCCCTTCCGTTACGCTCTGTCTCCCAAACCTTGAGCTTCCCGTTTTTGAAGCCGGTTTTGGCTCAAATCTTGACTGGCAGGCATGGGAGAAAATCAGTCGTAGGGAGGGAGATTTCCTCTACAACACAAATATTTTGATGCTTCATCGCATCCATGAAGATTCCGAGACCAGCCATCTCATACATGATAATCGCCGTGAAGCAGAAGACCTTGCAATGCTTGAAAAATTTTGGCCCACGCCCATGGCAAAACTCATTAATCTTGCCTACAAAAAAGGTCAAAAAAGCAATGGGTAGAAGTAATTCCATCCCTATGGCGATATATACTAAAAGTACTAAAACATTTGAGTGAAGCAATCATGGGAGACAACTACAACAGCCCCAACACGCTGCGCATCGACTAAGCTTCTCTTCCGGAAGAACCCCGTTTGATCCCCAACTCACGCCAGTCGGGCGTTGCCGAGAGCACCGTACCTACAATGATGACAATACAGCACAGTGCGGCCAAAGGCGACGGAATTGCTTCGGGTATGATAGTTGGCAACAACACACCTGCAAGAGCCGCAAAAATAACAGCCCACGCAGAATAAGAGATATTGAGCGCCATACCGCGAGAAGCTCCTATGGCATCAATGGCTTTGTAATAGAAAAGATACGATACGGTACCCGCGAGCGCGGCGAGAAGAACAATGCCGTTTGCAGGCGTCACTGCCGTCTGGACGGCAAAGCCAAACGAACCCGTCAAGGGAACCACCACAATACCGTAGGCAAGAGCAGAGGTAGTTTCTCGGATTTGAAGTGCCGTTTCATTGTCAACCGCACTGTCTTGCATACCCCAAGCCAAAATAACCGCTTCGGATCCCCAACCAAAAACGCAGGCACACACACCGAGAATACCAACGACAACATTACCGTTACCGGTAACGGCATCGGCAGAGGTTAGTCCCATCAGCATGACCCCAACAAGTGCCACAAGAAGTGCCAGCACCTGTTTGAGTTTCATGCGTTCTTTTAACAAAAGCCATGCGAGCGCAGAACCAACGGCCGGATAGAATGCGGAAATGGCTGCCGTATAACCCGGCCCAATATTATTGATGGCCGCAAGATATCCGCTCATACCGATGGGGCCGCCGAGCAGCGCCCCAAGCATAACCACCTTTCCGCTTCTCGTCTTTAAAGCAGAAACGGTGTCTCTCAAGCGTCCGCGAGCACCCATGAATACCAAAAGGATCAACGCCGCAAAAACGTCATGTACACATGCGCTGACAATTGATGCCTGAGATGCATCAAGATATGGTGTCATACCAAGAGCCACACCTAAGATGACGGTATCGATTGCCCACAGGATGCCGCTTATTAATCCGTATTGCATGCTGAAACCCGCCCTTCTCGCGCAATATTCGTGCGACTAATTTTCTTCATACCAGCTCAAAAGCCGGTCTATATACTGTGCGGCATAGCGGTAATAGATAAAGAACCACTCGCCTACATTCTCTCCTTCAGCCTCTTTTACCAGCGACCAAAGGTACCAACACCAACCGGCAAAGACCACGTAACTCCAAAAATGACGACGCTCCTTTGTGGTTGCCGTCCGTCCGAAATAATAGTCAATGGCTTTGTTTGCCTCATTCTCTGAAAGCTCGCAGCATACCGCAAAAGTACCGAAGTCATTTGCTTCATCGGACATACCTGCATATTCCCAGTCGATAAGACTGTAGGTATCGTTTTCGTCAATAAGGAAGTTAAGGGAGAAGAAATCATTGTGAGAAATGACTGTCTTGGCATGGTCTGCATCAGCATATGCTTTGAGTTTAAGGATTTTCTCGCGCAGCTCAAAATAGTCAGGGACCTCAATTGGACCATGCTCCTTTAAGACCTTCTCATAGTTGAGACCCTCATCAACAAAGCTAAAGTGTCGATCAAGTACCGCGCCACTTTCATGAAGTGTCCGACCCATCTCCATGGCACGGCGAAGCTGCTCAGGATTATGCGGATCCAAATTCTTTGCGTTCTTTACAAAGTGAGAGATTTTCCAGCCCTCCTTTTGATCCTCATAAATGAACGTACTATCTAGACCGAGTTCTCGAGCAAGACGAAGACCTGCCTCCTCGCCTGCTCTGTCCACAAGCTTTTCCGTGCCAACGCCGGGATGGCGATAGACGTACTCCTGCGCGTCCTTACCAAAGCCAACCGTAAAATGAGCGGAAAGATTGGTCAGACCCTGCTTAAGCGGATAGAAGTCATGAATATCGGACTTCTCGCAGTGAAGCACGGAAACGATATTGTCAAATATCTCTGAGTCAATGTTTTCAATAAAAGCAGGATCAAATTCACGCAGTTCATCAAGGCAATCAAACTCGTTGATAACACCATCGGGGTATTTACGAATGGTCATCGAGAGCTGTTTGATATGGTCAGCGTATATGTCTTCCCACAGTTTGTCGGCAGTCTCCGGCCTCTCGTAGACCGACTCAAGAATCTCAACGAATCGTTTTGAGAATGCACGGTCAAAATACACGTGTCCAAGCATGACCCACGCATCAAAACCACCAATCTCAACACCGGTAATACGACCTCCCGGACCCTCTTTCAAACACCACTCTTTTGTGGGTCCTGCAACATAGGTTGCCGAATAATACGCACCATACACGTAGCGCTCAAACGGGTTGACGGTAAAGTAGTCATCTGACGAGCAGATATAGGTATTACCGAGCCGGTTTTTGGTGTACCAAAGCGTGGAGTTGTTGTTGCGCGTTGCATAGTCGGGATTGACCACGATGCTGACCCCAAACTTGCCCGCAAGGTAGAAAAAGTATTCCTTTTTGTATCCCACAACTACCGTGATATCAGTAATACCGGCTTCCATGAGTTGGCGAATCTGACGCTCGATCAAAACTTCTCCACGTACTTTCAAAACACCCTTTGGTTTTTCATACGAAATGGGAGCAAAGCGAGAAGAAAGTCCTGCAGCCATGATGATAGCATTGTCAACGGCATACGGTTTAAGTGCCTCAAGACCCTTTTGAGTGATCATACGATCTTCGATAAGACCCCGATTTTCAAGACTCTTAACGGTAGTATTAACGGTTCCCAGCGAAAGCTTTGTTGCCTCTGAAAGCTGACGCTGACTCAGCTTTTCATTGGTGCCTGCAAACATCTTCAAAACGGTAAAAACATTTTTCGTCAGTGCCATAAAACCTCCCGGCATCTATACCCGCACAACATCTTGCCTACCGATATAGATACATTTCATTACGATGTTCAATTTCTCAGAATTATAGCAGTAATTTGAACATATATGCAAGAATAAACGCTACCTGCGATTACGACAGATAGCGTTTTACAAAATATCCGATATTGGGATTTTTTAGTATGGCCCAAAATCCAAACGGGCGGGATAATGATTTTTGCGCTTTTCAACGGGTGGAAGCTGCATGTAATCACCATATAGAAGTTCAAGCTGATGTTCAAGATCACGTGGGAAAGCAACCATCATTCCCTCGTACTCAAGTTTTCTTACCGGGAAAATATCATCCAAAAAGTATGTCTCTTTCCATTTGTAAGTATCGTTCATGTAGGCAATGCGCTTGGTCTTCACGTGTGCATAGCGATTACGAGCTTCTTGTTCGCGCGCATACATTTTACGCGTTGAAACACGGAAGAGCTTGCAGATACCTCTGCCGACTACCACACCGGCGCGCAACAGCTTACCCTTAATGCCGTCGGCGAGAATGACAGGATGAGGCACGTCAACAAGGATTCGCATATGCGACCAGAACCACGTATCATTAACCTGTTTCTTATATTCCCTCTCATCATCCGAAACATTGTCAAAGCAGTACACGTCCAAAAAGATGCCCAAATCAAGCGGAAGCGTCGCAAGCGCCTCTTCGCAAAACTGTGTTCCGTTCAGCATAATGCGTGTGGTGGGAAACGGGTAGTTAATGTCCCGCTCGGTATTGATGATGTTGTACTTGTCGGACCATTCAAGGTCATATATCTCAAGCAGCTTGTGAAAATCTTCCGCAGGAAGCGCGACGTCGATATCATCATCCCAAGGTATAAAACCCTTGTGGCGCAAAGCTCCGATACCCGTACCTCCAATACCAAAATAGCGAAGATTATACTTCTCACACGTGTCTATAAAGTCCTTGAAAATCATACGCTCAACACGCTGCAGGTGGCGAAGGGTTTCTTCATCATATTCGCGCATTATCGTCCCTCATACATTCTCTTATAGTAATCTTGATAGGCTCCGCTTACCACATGCTCAACCCACGTACGGTTTTCAAGATACCATGTGATTGTTTTAACAATCCCCTCTTCAAATGGGGTCTCCGGATACCAGCCAAGCTCTTCTCGAATTTTATCGGGTGCTATGCCATAGCGACGGTCATGACCCTTTCTATCCGTCACGTGCGTAATAAGGCTTTCATTAATTTCAGGATCGCCGGTAAGCTGGCTCACTTCGGAAATAATCCGCTTTACGATGTAGAGATTATTTCTCTCATTGTGTCCGCCAACGTTATATACCTGCCCTAAGCGCCCTCTTTCAAGCACCATATCAATGGCCTTGCAATGATCTTCCACATACAGCCAATCACGCACATTAAGTCCGTCACCATACACCGGAAGCTTGCGGTGATCCAGGCAATTCTGGATCATCAGAGGAATCAACTTCTCAGGGAATTGATACGGACCGTAATTGTTGGAACAACGGGTGATAACCGCAGGAAACCGATAGGTGTCAAACCATGCTTTCACAAACATATCCGCACTTGCCTTTGAGGCTGAATACGGGCTGTGCGGAGACAGTGGTGTGTCCTCACGGAAAAATGCTTCAGGATCGTCCAGAGGCAGCGAGCCGTATACCTCATCGGTTGAAACCTGCAGGTATATATGGTCTCCAAAGTCACTGCATCCATCATCCCATGCAGCTTTCGCAGTGCTGAGAAGCGCCACCGTTCCCATCACGTTGGTATCCGCAAAGGCTCCGGGATCTTCAATGGAGCGGTCAACATGGCTCTCGGCCGCAAAGTTCACCACATACGTGGGAGCGTACTTCTCAAAGAGACGTGCAAGGGCCGCTCGGTTCCGTATGTCGACCTGTTCAAATACAAGGCGGCTGTCATGTTCATAGGCACTCAGATTTTCAAGATTTCCCGCATACGTCAGTACATCCACATTAACCACACGAATGTCTTCATGTGTTTGGAGCAAATACTGAATGAAATTTGATCCAATAAAACCGGCCCCACCGGTAACCAAATATGTTTTCACGCTATCCTCTTCCGACTGTTGCAAGATAGGTGGCAAGGGCTTCTTGCCACGGACGCATTTTGTTTCCAATGGTAGCAATCAAATGAGCATTTTCCAAAGAGGAATACGCGGGGCGAGAAGCACTTTCTGGATGCATCTCTTTCCAGTCCGCTGAACTCACGCGCTTGACGCGACAATCAAGCCCGCTTCCCCGCATAATTGCCTCAGCGAAATCAGCCCAGGAGCAGGTGCCCTCATTGGTACAGTGGTAGATTCCATACTCATCGGTTACACCCAAAGCAAGGAGCTCGTAGGCAAGATCGTTTGCGCTGGTGGGATTGCCAAACTGATCGTCCACCACGCATATCTCATCGTACTTCTCGCCCAAGGAGCGCATCGTAGCCACAAAGTTTTTTCCCACATATCCATAAAGCCATGCCACGCGCACAACAAACGTATGTGCGTATGCGGCAAGCGCAAGTCCTTCACCGGCGAGCTTTGAGCGTCCGTATGCCGAGATGGGTGCCGGTACGTCAGCTTCCGTACGCGGGCGCGGATCGGTACCGGGAAATACATAGTCCGTTGAGACGTGAATAAACTTGGAACCCATACGACTGCACGCACGAGCAAGGTTCATAGGCCCCAAGGCATTTGCCGCGAATGCCTGGTCAAAGTACTTCTCGCAGCCATCAACATTGGTCATGGCAGCACCGTTAATTACAAGGTCGTAGTGATCATGAGCCACAAACCAAGCGTCAACGGCTTCATGGTCTGAGATATCAAGCTCGTCGATATCAATGTAGTCAACTTCGGCATCTTTATACGCAGAAGAGATTGGTCCGATCTCAGCCTGCCCGCTCTCCAGCAATCGTTTAAGCTCATTGCCCAGCTGACCATGGGCACCAGTGATAAGAATCCTCACACTATTCTCCTCTTCCGCTGGGAACTACGCGGCCTTCGGCAACACTTTTAAGGTGTTTGCCGTAATCCGACTTACCATAGCGCGTTGCACATTCAATCAATTTCTTACGGTCAATCCAACCGTTATCAAAGGCAATCTCTTCCGGAACACAGACGGGCAATCCCTGCGCCGTCTCCACCGTCCGTACAAAGGTAGAAGCCTCAAAAAGCGATTCCATGGTGCCGGTATCAAGCCACGCAAAGCCTCGGCCCAACGTTACCACGTCAAGCGTTCCGTCCTCAAGGTAGAGCCTGTTTAAATCGGTAATCTCATACTCGCCGCGGGCACTTGGTTTAACCTGGCCTACCATCTCCGTTACACGGGCATCATAGAAATACAGTCCCGTTACCGCATAGTTTGATTTGGGATGCTCAGGTTTCTCCTCGATAGAAACGGCGTTGTAGTTTGCATCAAACTCCACGACGCCAAAACGCTCGGGATCATCCACGTGATAGCCAAATACCGTAGCCCGACCGCACTTCTCGGCTTTGACAGCCGCCTCTCGAACCAGTTTGGAAAGACCGTTTCCATAGAAGATATTGTCGCCCAAAATCAGTGCACAGGAGTCCTCCCCGATGAAATCCTTGCCAATGACAAAGGCCTGTGCCAAGCCGTCAGGAGACGGCTGCTCGGCATAACTGATGGAAATGCCAAAATCAGATCCGTCTCCCAGCAAACTCTTAAAGTTGGGTAAATCGCGCGGGGTTGAGATAACCAGCACGTCACGAATACCCGCAAGCATAAGCGTTGCCAGTGGGTAGTAAATCATAGGCTTGTCATATACCGGTAGCAGCTGTTTAGATGTTACCGTTGTCAGCGGATAGAGCCTTGTTCCGCTCCCACCTGCAAGAATAATGCCTTTCATACATCCTCCAAGCAACGTTTGTACAATCAGATGCGCCTTTAATCAATCGCCGTTATGCGATACAGGCGATATGGTCCTTCTGCAAGTACTACCTCAAAGCCGGGCGTATTGTCGGTTATTTGAAGACCGGGGAACACCTCTTTTTGGTCTCCAAGCAGTGCTGGATTATCCGTATCGAGCAGAATGACATAGTGTGCGCCGATATCCTTCACGGCCTTCTGTACTTCTTGATCGTTACTAATCTGATTGAGCTTTGTTCTAATAAGCCAACTCTGAGGGGTTTCTTCACCTTCGGCTTTTGCGCGGTAATATACTCGCATGTCTCTCACTGCACCAATAGTAAGCGAGCCGTCATAGGGATTATTAATTACTAAAGAATCACTACCTACTACTCTTTGTGCTTTTTTAACAAAATTATCTTCTGAAACTGAATAGGGCATATTCCGACGAGGTGCATATGCTTCATTCATCCACGTGATTGCACAGCGAAGCTCGCTTTTTACATGTGAAGGAAGCTTACTAAGATCCCATGGAGTGAGCAATGCTGCACCATACGCTAATGCAATAAAACAAAAAACACATACTTGAACAGTAATTTGAGAAATTTTAATTATACGGGACTCTTGCTGATCATCTGTAGTATCCCGAGATGTATAGACAAGGTGGAGCTGGAGGGTACCCTCTTGTGAAAGCTTCGGGTTCTTTTTCTTTTTCACAAAAATAATAGTTTTATTAACAAGAAAGCCAACCCCCATGGCAATAATATACACACCAGCCGCAACAATGGGAATTGCAGTAAAAACAATCATTGCCGCAGTCCGCTCCGGATCGGTATACCAAAATCCCGAGAAAAAGCGCCTGATTGCAAGATTCTCAGAAAGACTGCATATAAGAATAACTGCACAGAACACAAAAGCCCCATTAAGCCAACGGTAACTCTTCTTGGTAAGGCAATATACAAACCCAACCCAAAAAGCAATGGTAAAAAAGAACAAAGGACGACCCATAATCAAAGCAAAGTTTACGGTGTAATATATCGAGGTCAAAGGATCTATCGTAACGTCCCACACAAAGTTCACAACAGGTGCCATAAAGCTTGAGTTCAATACAACATACCAAGCCAAGACAGATATACCGATTACAAGTACCTCTGCTACGAAAAGAAATATAAGCTGCCTTGATTTTTTCTTTATGCCATGTTTGTGTGCGGCATATTCAACTACTCGTGGTATGTAGTTAAACAAAATGTACGGAAAGACAAGTATCGCCCAAAAGAAATCAGCATTTGGTTGCATTCCCGTAAGACCAAAAAGCCCTATAACAAGCAGTACAATTCCAGGCCAGGAAACGAAAAATTCGCGTTCTTCTACCTTAGGTTTTTCTGTAGCTACACCGGTATTCTTCTTTTCTTCAACAATTTCTGACATTCCACCGGTAGCAGCAATAAAGAGGTATACACAGGCCGGAACACAACAAAATGCAATGACATTAGGGAATATTCCATGCACCGTAACCATTCGGATCGGAAAGGCCATATGCGCAAACACTACAGAAGCAATAATAAAACTAGAAAGATAACTCTTTTTCTTAAAAATACCTTGAACAAGTGCAGCAATGCCTACTGGATACACGGATGCAACGAACAAGAACCATGTAGCATTTTCACATATCGAAGCGGAAAATCCTGTAATTGAAGATGTCACGGACGCAATAGTGTGGAAGACATACGGATAAAAGCCCTCATCAGTAAAAGGAGCCTGGATAGATGGCACTGCTCCATTATAAAACGCAGCATGAAGCATTGAGTATATGCCGGACTGAGTACTGCGTACAATGTAAGCTAGATGAGCACAATTATCCGGCGATTGCAAAAACCAAGCAGGATTTCGGACTGTTTTATGAAATATGACAAAGAAAAGTCCCAGCGTAAGAATTCCCACCACTAAAAGAAACTTTCCTTCTATATATTCGGGGAGATTAAGCTTTCGCATAAAGCGGCCGGAAAGCAAACGTACACAACCAAAAATGAGTGCAACGCATACCGCAACACACCCTAAAAGAGGCACCACACCCCTAAGCCCAAGCGGGTAAATGACAACACCTGAAATTGCCAAGAGTGCTCCAGACAATACCGGCGCAATAACGCAGGAAGTTGCTCGTTTTCCTCCAAGTAAACGGGCAACAAGATATCCTGGTACATAACATAAAATTGCTACAACAAAGAGTGCAAGCGCAAATGTAAACCACATACCAAGCGCTCCCTATACCAGTTTTGCAAAACGGCGCTTTCCAGCCTGAAGTATTGCGTGATCGAGAAGATCCGGATCAACGTTATACGATTTTGGTGCAAGCGCTTCTCCGTTAATCTTAACGCCGCCTCCGTCAATAAGACGTCGCGCATCACCTGTCGAAGCGGAGAGTTTAATCTCAACCATCAACTTAGGCAGATAGACAAGACCTTGGTCATTACGCACCAACTGAACGGAAAACTCGGCAACATCATCCGGAATCTCATGTTTCTTGAAAAGCGCGTCAAAGGCCTCTTCTGCCTGCGCTGCTTTATCGGCGCCATGATAGAGCTCCACAATATTGCGGCCAAGAGCACGCTTGAGGGCATACGGGTCAGCCGTTCCATCCTCAAAGCTTGCATCGATGGCATCAACCTCATCAATTGAAAGCGTTGAGCAAAGGCGATAATAGCGCGCCACAAGCTCATCGGGAATGGACATAATCTTACCGAACATATCAGCGGGTTCATCGGTAAGACCAATGTAGTTGCCGTAGGACTTTGACATCTTTTTAACGCCGTCGGTACCTTCAAGCAGCGGCATCGTAAGGGCAATCTGAGGTTCCATTCCCTCATCGCGCATAAGATCGCGGCCGGCAAGCAAATTGAAAATCTGATCGTTTCCGCCCATTTCAACATCGGCCTTAATCATGACCGAATCGTATGCCTGAAGTACCGGATAGATAAACTCATGCAGCGCGATAGGCTGCTGGTTGTGATAACGCTTTGAAAAATCCTCACGTTCCAGGATACGCGCTACCGTAAATTTGCTCATGAGGCTAAGCATCGTCTCAAGGTTCATTGGTTTGATCCAATCACCGTTATGCACCACGGTGGTACGATCCGGATCAAGAATCTTCATAGCCTGCTCAACATACGTTTGAGCATTCACTTCAATTTGCTCCGATGTCAAAGGAGGCCTCGTTGAATCTCTTCCGGACGGATCGCCGATAAGTGCCGTGCCATTGCCAATGATGAGAGTTACGTTATGTCCCAAATCTTGGAACTGGCGCATTTTACGCAGAGGAACAGCATGTCCGAGGTGCAAATCAGGACTTGTTGGATCAACGCCAAGCTTGATGGTAAGGGGTTTTCCTTTTGCAAGTTTCTCTTTCAATCCCTCAAGAGGGACAATCTGCATGGTACCTGAAGTAATTACTTTAAGCTGCTCTTCAACTGGAAGCACGAGCACAACCTTTCAATCCCGATGACTACATAGATGTCTTACGTTATCTATGTAGTCTTTGTGTCAAAATATATCTATATCAGTCTACAACAATATAAAGCTGTCTTTTTCCATAGAAAATGACAATCGCGCTATATAATTGTTTGGACTATGACAAGGAGGCGCAATGGGTATTAGGACCCGTCGAGCACATAAGCACGCAAATACGCACGTAGTAGGATTTGGTATAGCAGGGTTTTTTGGATTCCTTGCTCTTCTCGCTTTAGCGTTTGCCATTTCTTTGGGAGCAGTAGTTTCTTCATGGCTTGAAGATCTCCCCGACTACAACTCTGCAGACGCATATCTCGTTGCAGAGCCCACGCGAGTCTACGACGCTAAGGGTAACGATATTGTCGATTACTACCTTCAGCAACGTCGCTCCGTAACTCTTGATCAGATTTCTCCTTACGTGCTCAAAGCAACGGTCGATACCGAAGACCGCCGTTTTTACCAGCACGGAGGCATCGACGCATGGGGCATTACCCGTGCTGCCGTTGGCGCCCTGTCCGGTGGTGGTGAAGGAGCTTCCACCATTACACAACAGTTGGTGAGAAATACCGTTCTTTCAAATGAGCAGTTTGAACGTTCCGCAAAACGTAAGGTACGAGAAGCCTACATTTCCATCCAGATGGAAAAGAAGTTCTCAAAAGATCAAATTCTTAACATGTATCTCAATACCATTTATTACGGCAACGGTGCCTACGGTATTGAAGCAGCCTCCGTCATCTATTTCAACAAACATGCAAACGAGCTTACGTTGGCCGAAGCTGCTACCTTGGCTGGTCTTCCCCAAGCTCCTTCATCGTATGATCCAACTTCCGATCCCGAAGCAGCAAAAGAACGCCGTAATACCGTTTTGGAGCGTATGCACCGACAAGGTGATATCACAGATGAAGAGTACGAAAACGCCCTCAACGAGGAACTCGTACTCAATCCAGGAAAGCTCACGGAGTCGGTTGGTAAATACCCCTACTTTACGGATTACGTAAAGAACCTGCTCCAGGAAGACTTTGACTCCGATACCATCATGCAGGGCGGCTTGAAAGTCTATACCACGCTTGATCCCGATCTACAAAAAGCTGCGGAAGATGCTTGTAACAGGCGCCTTCAAGAGCTGGGAAATCCTCGCTTAGGTGCAGCGCTTGTATCAATTGATCCATCAAACGGTTACATTAAAGCCATGGTCGGCGGCCAAGATTACAACAAGAGTCAGTATAACCTTGCAACCACTACCTACCGTCAGATGGGTTCATCATTTAAGATGTACACCCTTGTTGCAGCCATTGATTCAGGAATGAACCCCAACATCATTATCAATGGCACCTCTCCCATGCAAATTACCCCCACATGGCTCGTACGCAACGCCGGCAACTATAACTACGGATCCATTTCTTTGCGCGAGGCTACCGCTTGGTCGTCAAATACCGTATATGCCCAGGTTGCCGATGCAGTTGGTATCGATAAGGTCCTTAACACCTGCTATGCCATGGGCATTCGGACCCACCTCTCCCCGTATCTCTCCACCACACTCGGATCTCAAGGCGTCACTGCAGTCGAACAATGCACTGCGTTTGCAACGCTTGCCGCCGGTGGCGTGCGACACGATCCTGTTGCCATTACAAAGATCGAAGACCGTAACGGCAATGTCGTCTACGAGCACAAAGACAATTCCGTACAAGCTCTCAGGCCTGAAGTTGCACAGGCAACTACCGAAGTATTGGGCGACGTTCTGAAATACGGTACCGGTCGTTTTGCCAATAATCTGAAGACGTTCAACCAACCGGTCGCCGGTAAAACCGGTACCTCGGATAACTCTGAAGACCTTTGGTTCTGCGGCTACACGCCACAGCTGGCAACGGTTGTATGGATGGGTTATCCGGACGCACATGAAGCGGTTATTCTGGGTGGTGGCGAAGGCTCTACCTTTACCACGGCACAGTATGCCTGGGCATACTATATGAATGCGGCACTTCAGGGTGTTCCTCGAAAAGAATTCCCAACGACAACCACAAAAATAGACTACAAACCAAACAGTGCCTGGAAATTTGTGGGCGGTAACGGTAATTCAACTAAACCTACCCCGCAAACACAGCAGACTCAAACTACCAATACCACAAACACCAATACAAATAACAGCGCTAATGATTCCGACGATGACGAAGAAGAAGAAGACGACGATGATGAAGATACGCCAACAACACCGTCAACGCCTTCCACACCTTCAACTCCCACCACGCCTACAACACCTACGACTCCATCTACACCTTCCACACCATCTACCCCGAGCGGGTAAAGACGTAGTCTTTTGAGTTTTTAATGTGGCGAGAAGAGCCGTAAACATATACATCGTGAGTGTATGTTTGCTCTTCTTGCCTTTTTTGTAGCTGATTTAAACGGTATTGTTGCTTATTCCGTTCCGCTGAGCTGCTCAATGATTTCCAAGACATTTTTTGTGTGAGATACATCATCAACGGCGAGAAACACCGTATCGTCTCCCGCTATGGTTCCCACACAAAAGTCAAGCTCGACATCATCAATGGCACTCGCAATCGCAGGAGCCGTGCTTGGTCGGCAATGAATCACCACAAGATTCCCTGCCAAAGATACCTCCGTCACAAACTCAGAAAGCATCCGCTGGAGATGGACGTCTTCCGAAAGCACATATCCCCCCTCAGGGAGCTTCTGGAGGTCCATTTCTGCGGTATCTCGAGAGACCGTAGCCTGGGTACATACAAATCCACGTTTTTTTAAAAGCGATACGAGTTCACGCTGCGTCCGAATTGACTGGCTCCGAACAAGTTCACGTATTGCATTTTGCCGCACGCTATGATGTTTCACAAACTCGTCCCTCCTATCATCTTTTGAACTAAAATCATACTCTCAAAAAGCCATTTTGTTTACCTATGTACCGTTTAGAGTTAAAAGTAGCACGCTCAGGGGCTTGGTTTTTCCATTTATCGCATTTCTTGACGAATATAACGGCTCAGCGGCTATTATTAGAATAATGTGATGAGCCGTATAGAATATGTGCGGAGGAAGTATGCCCTACGATAGTCAAGAACCTCGTTACTCAACAAACACACCACATAACAGAGGTCTCAACAGTCAGTCCCATCGTCCTCAAAGAACACGTACACAAGCGCGACGCCCCCGTCCACAAGGTAAGCGGCACCATCGCCGTTCCACCTTTTCACTTGGCTCTCTTCATTTTCCAAGGCTGCGTCAGCTGACCGGCCAGCGCCGTATGCTGATTGTGGGTATCTTAGGCATCCTTCTTGTTCTTCTTTTGGTATTTGCAATTTCAAGCTGCGTACATTCGTGCAGCAAAAAAGCTGCTCCGGAAGTCGAGAAGAACCCTGTGGATTCCCGTGTTGCCGCAGGAGTAAGTGAAGATCTCACCAAAGAGTTCAGCACTGCCCTTAATCAAGGCGAAAACCTCAAGTGGATTGCCGAGCACGCAGCCGACTATAAAGACCCCAAGATTCCCGAGCTTGCTCTCAGACATCCCGAAGCCATTGACTTTGTGGCAAACTACCCGTCCTCAGACGGTACGGCAAGCGCGTATGAAGAAACAATCGAGAAGGGCACCGCTCCAAAGCTCTTTACGTGGGATTCTCGTTGGGGCGGCGTAAGCTTTGGCTCGTCGATTCTGGCCGTAAACGGCTCCGGCCCCACTGCCCTTTCCATGGCATATATGGGACTCACCGGCAAAGGCGACAAGACTCCCGCAGATATTGCGGAACTGGTTACAAAGGCAAACGATGCTACCGGAGACTCCGGTATGCACAGCGATTTTGTTGAGAACCACCTTGATGACCTCAAGCTCCGCGCACAGAGCTATGACTCCTCCGCCGCAAACATCAACGCCCTTCTCGATCAAGGTACATATCTTTTGGCAGAGGTAAAAGAAAATGCCTTTGGTGATAACGCTCCTGCTCACTGGGTTCTTATCGCAAGCGAAAATGCCGATGGCTCCGTCATGGTATACGATCCCACCTCGCCTGAGGTCTCCAGCCATCCGTGGGATTCTGCCACCGTCGCCGCAGCAACACAAACGCTCTACGTAGTCAGTGCGAGCGAATCTGAAGAATAACATAGATCCTGACATAAAAAGCAAGTTAAAGGCTCCCTCGGGAGCCTTTAACTGTCTCAATTACAAGCTGTCTCAAGAATCCCTTGCTACTTCAAGAGCTTCTCGGCAGCGGCACTTAGAACCGTAAGGTGAGCCTCTGCCTCTTCGCGCGTCTTTCCGAGCGAGAAAAGATATGCCTTGACCTTGGGTTCCGTGCCGGAGGGACGGAAGATAACCTTGTGGTCTCCTTGCAGCCTGTACTCAATCACATTTGAGGACGGCAGCATCTGGGGAGCTTCTTTCTGAAGACCGGAGGTGCGCGGCATTTGTGCTCCCGTTGCATAATCGGTCATACCGATAACCTCATAGTCACCAAGCTCTTTCAGCGGATGCTCGCGTAGGTTGCTCATTATCTCGGCCATACGCTCCGCACCGGAAGCACCGGGGAAGGATGCATTTAGCACGCCATTAAGGTAATACCCATACCGCTGATACAAAGCATCCATTGCTTCATACAAATCCATGCCTTTTGCGGCATAGTAAGATGCCATCTCAACGCAGAGCATCGTGGCTACGATGGCGTCCTTGTCACGCGCATGCGTACCCACCAAATAGCCATACGATTCTTCAAAGCCCATGAGGAAACGATTCTCCTCGCCTTCGGCTTTGAGTTGATCAATCTGATCGCCAATATACTTGAAGCCCGTAAGCACGCGGCGCATTTCAAAACCACGAGCACGCGCCAAAGCGTCGGGCATCGCAGACGAAACGATAGTAGAAACCGCTACTTTTTCATTGAGCTTCTCGCCGCGCTCTTCTGCCATTGAAAGCAACCAATCAAGAAGGAGCACGCCCATCTCATTGCCGGAGAGCAGTACGTAATCACCATCATGCGGAATTGCCGTACCCATACGGTCCGCATCAGGATCGGTTGCAACCAACAAATTAGGCTTGACCGTATCGGCAAGACGAAGCGCAAGCTCCAAAGCCTCACGAAACTCCGGATTTGGATAGGTGCACGTTGGGAAATTGCCGTCAGGTTCTGCCTGTTCCGGAACAACGGCCACATCATGCACGCCGATTTCCTTCAAAATACGGGTAACAAGCTCCATGCCGGTGCCGTTAAGCGGCGTGTAAACAACCTTGTATCCGTCGGCGGCCTTAAAGCCCGGAACAGAAACACGCTTGATGGCCGCAATGAAGTTATCGAGAACTTCTTCGGAAGTCCATTCAATGAGACCCTGTGCGAGACCCTCATCAAAGTCCATTATCTTTACGTCAAAGGGATTAACACCTGCGATATTGGCAGAGATTTCCGCCGCTGCCTCGTCGGTAATCTGACCGCCATTGTCGTTATATACCTTGTAACCGTTGTATACGGCAGGGTTATGCGAAGCCGTAAGCACGATACCTGCGGACGTGTGAAGATAGCGCACCGCAAATGAAAGCGTCGGTACCGGCTCAATGCGGGGATACACATATACTTTGATGCCGTTGGCCGCTAAAACACCGGCAGCCACACGCTGAAAATCCTCGCCCTTATTACGGGAGTCGCGGGCAAGAGCCAGCGAGGGATGCTCATAGTGAGCATTGAGGTAGTCTGCGACGCCCTGTGTTGCCTGAGCCACAACGTACACATTCATACGGTTGGTGCCCACGCCAAGTACGCCACGAAGACCCGCCGTTCCAAATGCAAGATCGCGATAGAACGCATCGTAGAGCTTATCTGCATTCTCGGGAGCAAGCAGTGTTGTAAGCTCAGATTTCAAATCGCCTTCTTTTACCTGGGCATTCCAGAGATCGACCGCAGCCTGAATTTTTGCATCCATTGCTTCTCCTTTGTATGCAGACATCGTTTTCAATGTGCTTTCTTCTCTCTATTTTATGCTAAATGACCCTCCGTGGAACAGCTTTGACAAAGGTATTTTTATCTTCTGTAAAGCTCTCAGGCAGAAAGCCTCTCTTTCATGAGAAAATGGGGGTCGATAGTAACGTGAGCGTATTGGAACAACGTGCCAATACTCTCTGACGGGCGAAGGGTGTCCCGATGACAACAGATATCCAAGAGTTCTTTGCAACATGTCCCAAGGGCTTTGAGCAGCTCCTCGGGTGCGAATTATCAAAGCTTTCCATCTCTCAAATACGACCTCTGAGCGGGCAAGTTTCCTTTAGAGGAACACTTGCGGACGCATATCGTGTCTGTCTTTGGAGCCGTCTTGCTTCTCGCGTTGTTCTCGTGTTGGGCCGTATATCCGCAACACAGGCAGACGAACTGTATGCGGGGGCCTCTGAGATTGACTGGGAGGCACACATTTCCCCGCACACAACTTTTGCGGTTAATGCACATGGAACCAATAACGAACTCAGAAACGCCCATTTCACCGCCATTCGCGTAAAAGATGCCATCGTTGACCAGCTGGTTGCCAAGCGCGGTAGCAGGCCCATGGTTAATACGGAATTTCCGGATGTCACCGTCACGGTGCGTATTACAAAAACGCATGCGTCCTTAGGCATCGACCTTGCAGGAGATCCCCTCTTCAAACGCGGCATCATCTCAAGACGTACACTCACGCAAAATCTTGCACCTCTGCGCCCGGACTACGCCGCAGCTCTTCTCGCCGCCCATGGTATCTACGGCGGAAAGTCTGCGGAAATCCCTTCTTATGAAGCAGCAGCCGCGACGCCCTCCATTCTTTTTTCCGGTGCAGGCTCCCTGGTACATGAGCTCGTTGGCATACAGAGCGACTGCGCGCCGGGCCTTCTCCGCACCAGATGGGGAATACTTGGCTGGGCCGGCCATGACAGCAAGGCTTGGAGCGAGCTTATTGATGAGGCCGCACATCGCACAAACGCATGCGAGAAGAATCTTGAAGTGTGCATCTCCGACACACGTCCCAAAGCGGACATTGCCGCACGGCATTCCCTTCGGGCATCAGGTCTTTCTGCCAACCTTACGTTCTTGTCGCCAAAAGAGCTTGCGGAGCATGCCAAAGACGGTGGAGTTGTTGTGGATATGTCGTGGTTTGGTCACAACCTAGCCGTACAAGGGGGCGCGCTTTCGGCACTTGCCCACTTCGTTGGCACAAAGGCTACCGTATTGTCACCGGATGAAACCTCCGATACCGCACTCTGCCAGCAGAGCGCCTCCGTCACCAACGTTCTTGTCGGCAAGGTTCCTGCCGGCATACGAACCTATGCTGCAACCGAAAACTTTGAGCTTCCTCCCACGGTTACGGTCCGCACAAAACAGCTTCCGGTGCTTGTTGGAGCTTCCGATCAATTCAGTGCACGGCTTACAAAGGTTGCAAAGCTGCGCGCTCGATGGGCAAAACGCGAAGATATCAGCTGCTACCGCATATACGATGCCGACTTACCGGACTATGCGGTCAGCATAGATCTCTATCAGGGCTGCACCTCTTCCAAACGATGGCTGCAGATTTCTGAATATGCCGCGCCGCACGACATTGACTCAACACTGGCAAAAAAACGCCTGCTTGACGTGCTCACCATTGCTCCCGAAGTACTTGAAGTTCCGCCTCACCACGTTAATCTGCGTATTCGGACGCGAGCCAAGGGAGGCTCCCAATATGTCAGTGAGGGTGAAGTGCCCGCCGGCGCACGCAAACGGACGCTCTTTATTGACGAGGGAGGACTGACCTTTGAAGTCGATTTTTCTCAACATCTTGACTGCGGCATCTTTCTCGATCATCGTCAGACGCGAGCCATGATACGAGAAATGATGAAAACAGCCGGTACTGCCAAGAGCTTCCTTAACCTCTTTGCCTACACGGGCACGGCCACGTGTTATGCCGCTGACGGAGGTGCCCTTCACACCACTACCGTTGACCTCTCCAAGCCTTCTTTGGAATGGGCACGGCGCAATATGTGCCAAAACGGCTTCGACGAACAAGAGCACGAGTTTGTCCAAGCTGACGCACTTACGTGGATCACAGAACAGCGTCGTTCCAAAAACCGCTGGAACGTAATTTTTTGCGACGTTCCAACTTTTTCTAACTCGTCCCGTATGAAAAAAGCTTCCTTTGACGTGCAGCGCGATCATGCCGAGCTTATCATCGGGATCTCGCGCTTACTTACCCGTGGCGGAGTAGCGCTCTTTTCGTGCAATTTACGCTCCTTCAAACCGGATATTGAGAAGATCGAGCGTGCAGGGGTTTCTTTGGAGGACATCACAAAAGAAACGATTCCGGAAGATTTTGCGCGAAACCAAAAAATTCATTACTGTTACCGTGTCACACGAGTAAAATAGCTGAGTTTGGCTGTATCCGAACGAGCTCACTCAACCGCGCAATGAGCGGACACGGAGCACGTATCAATATGTCCAAACACTCACAACTCGCTCAACCGCGCAAAGGCTGGTCATCTTTGCTCGATTGGACTATCCTAAGTAGGTATCTAAACTGCCATTTTATGGTTGTTGAGAGGAAATACATGAGTAATCAAAAGTCGGCTTCCGCCGCTCTTGCCGGTCGTAAAAAACTACGTAAATCAACTGGTGTGCCGCTCAGTGCCGGCATGGTGCTTGTAACACTTGGCATTGTGTACGGCGACATTGGCACCAGCCCGATGTATACCTTAAAGGCAATCATTGCGGGCAACGGTGGTCTCTTTACGATGGACACCGACGTCATCCTTGGCGCACTTTCCCTCATTATCTGGACTCTGACCCTTATTACTACCGTTAAATACGTTCTTATCGCCATGAAAGCGGACAACCACAACGAAGGCGGCATTTTTGCCTTGTATAGTCTTGTCAAACGCTGTGCGAAATGGCTGATTATTCCGGCCATGATCGGAGGAGCGGCGCTTCTGGCCGACGGTATTCTCACACCCGCAGTTACGGTAACAACCGCCATTGAAGGTTTGCGCACCATTCCTGCAATGTACGCACTTATCGGCACAAACCAGCAAACGGTTGTTTTAATTACCATCATCATTCTTTGCTCGCTCTTTGCCATGCAACAAGCAGGAACCTCACGTATCGGTAAGGCGTTTGGCCCCGTTATGACCTTGTGGTTCTTGTTCTTGGGTATTACCGGCCTTGTCAATATGGGTGCCGATCTCTCCGTCCTTCGCGCCTTAAACCCCCTGCGCGGCATTACCTTTTTGTTTGACGGCAAACTCAACGCCGCCGGCTTGATGGTTTTGGGCAGCGTCTTTCTTTGTACGACAGGCGCTGAGGCGCTGTACTCCGACATGGGCCACGTCGGCAAGAGCAACATCTATGTTTCTTGGCCGTTCGTTAAGACGTGCCTTATTCTCAACTACCTTGGCCAGGGAGCTTGGATTATCTCAAACCACACCGATAGGGGTCTCAACGCCATCAACGACCTCAATCCGTTCTTCCAGATGCTCCCCGATACCCTCCGACCTTTTGGCGTAATACTTTCCACTCTTGCGGCCATTATCGCCTCACAAGCACTCATTACCGGTTCGTATTCCATTGTTTCAGAGGCGGTTCGCCTGGATCTTATGCCTCACATGAAGATTAACTATCCTTCGGAAACAAAGGGTCAGATTTATATTCCTTTGGTCAATGCCATTATGTGGGCCGGATGTATTGGCGTTGTACTTCTTTTCCAAAGCTCTGAGCACATGGAGGCTGCTTACGGCTTGGCCATCACGGTAACAATGCTCATGACCACCATTTTGCTTTACACCTATCTCATTCGTATTCGCAAAAACCCCTTGGCTGCCGTCGTGTTTTTAATCTTCTTTGGCGCCATCGAAGCAATGTTCTTCTTCTCAAGCCTAACCAAGTTCTTCCACGGCGGATATGTCACGGTATTTCTCGCCACCGCAATCTTTATCGTCATGTTTGTTTGGCGACGTGGCACTGCCATTGAGCACACACAGAGCGTGTACCTGCCGGTTAATAAATATATTGACCAGCTCAAGAGCCTTTCTCAAGACAATGATTACTCTCTGCTTGCCGATAACTTGGTGTTTCTCACCAACGACTCATCCTTTGACAAGCTCGACCGCGACATTCTCTACTCTATTTTGGACAAACGGCCCAAGAGAGCTCGGACATATTGTTTTATTAACATTTCCGTTACCGATAAGCCCAATACCCGCGAGTTTGTTATTAACGACTTTGGGACCGATTTCCTCTTTAAAGTTACAATCCGCTTAGGCTTCAAAGAAAATCAGCGCATTAACACCTATCTCTATCAGATCATTGGAGACCTTATCGCCAGCGGTCAGCTTGCGCCACAAAATCACAAGTACTCAATCTACCGCGAACATTCGGAGATAGGCGACTTCCGTTTCTGTCTCTTGCGAAAAGTGCTTGCCCCTGAAACCGACATTTCCGGTTTTGATAAGCGCTGCCTTGACCTGAAGTACTTCATTCGTCGTATCTGCGGCTCCCCTGCTCGTTGGTATGGTCTTGAAAACTCAAATGTCATTTTTGAGTATGTTCCACTCTTCTCCAAGGTTAAGCGTGAACACAAGCTTACCCGAGTAACGCTTGAGGCAACTCCTGACATAGGCATGTCTTTAAAAGCCGAGAAGCAACATGAGCGTATTGCGGAAATAGAGGAAGATGACGACATCTTCTCTGCCGCCATGCATAGGGACCGCATTGAAAATGCTGCCGCCGTTCATAACCTTGTTGGCGGTGACACCGCAAGCTTCAAGCCTCTGAAGCTCGACGAGGAGGACGAAGACGAAGGCAGCGAGGTTGAAGTCGAGACTGAAGGCGAGGAGCTTCTCGACAGCGAAGCTGCAGACGGTACACTTGATTCTGAGTAAGTCTGGCGGTAACAGGTCTAGCGACAACAAATCTAGCGGAAACAAAGGCTCTCTCCGATAGAGAAGACACATGAAGAATTTCTGCTTTTGAGTGACTTTTTTGGCCTTAAATTTATAAAGCCCCAGTTGAGTCATCGAACTTTTAAATCACAACCCCGCATGGCGGGTGGTCTATGTTTCGCACGTTGCTCGCACTCAACAGGCTAAAGCCTTGAAATAAAAACCACTCCAAAGCACTTTGGAGTGGTTTCTCGGTCATTATTCTTTCTCAAGAAGCGAGAAGAAACTTACAGCTCCTCGCCTGAACGCTTGGAAACGCGCACCTTGGTGCCGTCCTCCCTGAACGCATAACCAACACGCGTTGGCTTGTCGTCCTTAGGGTCGATAAGAGCAACATTGGAAGCATCAATTGCTGCCTCGTGCTCAACGATACCGCCCTGCTGGTTTGCTGCATTAGGCTTCATGTGGCGCTTAACCATAGCAACGCCCTCAACAACAACCTTGTTGTCCTCTGGGAGAGCACGAAGAACTTCTCCGCGCTTACCCTTGTCTTTACCGGTGAGGACCTCGACCGTATCGCCCTTCCTGATCTTCATCTTAGGCATCTGTCAGTCCTCCTTACAGCGTCTCGGGTGCGAGTGAGACGATCTTCATGTACTTGTGGTCACGCAGCTCACGCGCGACGGGCCCGAAAATACGGGTACCCTTGGGCTCACCCTCTTTGTCAACCAGAACACATGCGTTCTGATCAAAGCGGATATAGCTACCGTCCTTGCGACGGGTGTCCTTAGCGGTGCGAACGATAACGCAGCGAACGATATCGCCCTTCTTCACCGAACCACCTGGAGTTGCCTCCTGAACAGCGCCAATAATGACGTCGGCAAGGCCGGCGTAACGACGCTTGGAGCCACCAAGGACCTTGACGCACTTTACGCGCCTTGCGCCGCTGTTGTCAGCGACGTTAAGCATGGTCTCCATCTGAATCATGTGACGTTCCTCCGGAACCTAATTTCTTGCGCCACGCAGGCGCAAGAAACAACGAATGTTACTTACTTAGCACGTTCAACGATCTCAGCGAGACGCCAACGCTTGGTCTTAGACAAAGGACGGGTCTCCATAACGCGGACCTTATCGCCCAGAGCAGCCTCGTTCTTCTCGTCATGGACGTGAAGCTTCTTGCCGATAGTCATCATTTTTCCGTACTTAGGGTGGTGCTTGCGGTAGGTAATCTCAACCGTGATCGTCTTCTCGCCAGAGATTGAGACGACGGTTCCGGTACGAACCTTACGCGCATTCCTGCTTTCGGTCTCTGCCATAACTTATCTCCTGCGACTAATTCTGATCTGCGGCTTGTTCCGCAGCAATCTGACGGGTACGCATCTCGGTCTGAACGCGAGCAATGTCACGCTTGACCGTTTTAACGCGGGCCGTGTTATCCAGCTGGCTGGTTGCCATCTGGAAACGAAGATTAAAGAGCTCTGCACGGCCTTCTTCGAGCTTCTTTGTAAGCTCGTCATCACTCATAGCTTTGATGTCCGTATACTTCATTATTCCTCCCCGTCCTGATCGGCGCGGGTGACAATCTTGGTCTTGATGGGAAGCTTGTGCTGTGCAAGACGAAGTGCCTCACGAGCAACTTCCTCAGAAACGCCATCGATCTCAAACATAATGCGACCTGGCTTGACAACAGCGACCCATTCCTCGGGATTGCCCTTACCCTTACCCATACGGGTTTCTGCCGGCTTCTTTGAAACTGGCTTGTCAGGGAAAATGGTAATCCAAACTTTACCGCCACGCTTCATTTCACGGGTAATCGCAATACGGGCAGCCTCAATCTGGCGGTTAGTAATCCAGTGAGCCTCCTCCGCACGAATGCCCCAAGAACCAAAGTGCAGACGGGTATTACCCTTTGCCTGGCCCTTCATGGAACCACGCTGAACCTTACGGTGCAAAACACGCTTAGGTGCAAGCATTAACGGCCCCTCCTCTCATTGCGGCGACGAGGACGAGAAGAACCTTCAAGCGCCGGATTTGGTGCGGGCTGACCTGGCATCTTCTCGCCGAGGTAAATCCAAACTTTGATGCCGCAGGCGCCCATTGTGGTGCGGGCCGTTGCGGTGCCATAGGCGACAACAGCGCGAAGGGTGTGCAGAGGCACGCGACCCTCACGGTACCACTCGCGACGACCCATCTCAGCGCCGTTCAGACGACCGGAGCACTGAATACGGATACCCTTGGCGCCGGCCTTACGGGCGGACTGAACCGCTTTACGCATGGCGCGGCGGAATGCAACGCGCTGCTCAAGCTGCTCGGCAATGGACTCTGCTACAAGGTTTGCGTCAAGCTCAGGACGCTTAACCTCGATAACATCAACGTTAACCTGACCCTTGCCAACCTTGGCAACGCGCTCAAGGTCCGCACGAAGTCCGTCAATCTCTGCACCCTTCTTGCCAATGACAATACCGGGGCGAGCTGAGAAAATAGTAACCTTGACCTTATCGCCGGCGCGCTCAATGTCGATACGTGCAATGGCGGCCTTCTCAAGGCGCTTCTCGAGATATGAACGGATTGCAAGGTCGTTGCCGAGATTCTCGGCGTAGTTTTTATCGGCGTACCAACGAGAGCGCCAGTTCTCAGTTACACCAAGACGGAAGCCTGTAGGCTGAACCTTCTGACCCATATGTTCCTACGCCTCCTTTCGAGGTGCAACGACAACAGTGATATGGCTCATACGCTTATTGATGCGCGAAGCCGAACCCTTTGCGCGGGGACGGATGCGCTTAAGCGTCGGACCTTCATCAACGTAGGCATACTTGACGACAAGGTCGCGAGCATGCAGGTGATTGTTGTACTCAGCGTTAGCAACAGCGGAGCGCAAAACCTTTGCGATGTCAACGGCGGCTGCGCGCGTTGAGAACTGAAGGATCTCGAGGGCCTTCTCGACAGACTTACCGCGTACCAAAGCGATAACGCTGCGTGCCTTACGAGGGGCAACGCGCACATACTTTGCCGTAGCGCGAACCTCAAGTGAATCGGTATTTTTAGCCATGTATGATACTCCCCCTAGTCGGCCTTGTGACCACGGAAGGTGCGGGTCAGGGCAAACTCGCCCAGCTTGTGACCGACCATGGACTCGGTGATGTACACAGGAACGTGCTTGCGACCGTCATGAACGGCGATCGTATGACCAACCATCTCGGGGAAGATGGTGGAAGAACGTGACCAAGTCTTGATGACGTCCTTCTTGCCGGCCTCGTTCATTGCAGTGACACGCTCAAGGAGGCGAGTCTCCACAAAGGGGCCTTTTTTGAGACTTCTGCTCATAAATCTACTCCTACTCGTGTCTTACTTTGACTTACGACGACGGATAATCAGACGGTTGGAAGCCTTCTTCGGATCGCGGGTCTTATAACCCTTGGTCGGCTTACCCCATGGGGTAACGGAAGGACGACCGGACGTGTGATTCTTGCCTTCACCACCGCCGTGTGGGTGGTCAACAGGGTTCATGACCGTACCACGAACCGTGGGGCGTACGCCGGCCCAACGTGCACGACCGGCTTTGCCGATCACAATGTTGGAGTGCTCGGCATTGCCGACCTCGCCGATGGTGGCACGGCAGGTGAGAAGCACGCGGCGCAGCTCGGAGGACGGAAGGCGCAAAACGGCATATCCGTTATCCTTACCCATAAGCTGTACGGACGTTCCCGCAGAACGTGCCATTGCGGCACCCTTGCCTGGCTGGAACTCAACTGCATGCACGAGCGTACCCACGGGGATCTGCTCGAGCGTTGTGCAGTTGCCGGGCTTAATGTCAACATCCTTTGTGCCGGAAACAACCGTGTCACCAACACTTAGTCCCTGAGGGCAAAGAATGTACGCCTTCGCTCCGTCCACGTAATGCAGAAGAGCAATACGTGCAGAGCGGTTTGGATCATACTCAACCGTAGCGACCTTTGCCGGTACATCATCCTTACGACGCTTAAAGTCGATACGACGATACTGACGTTTATGGCCACCACCCTGATGGCGAGTAGTAATGCGACCGTTGTTATTGCGGCCGGCTTTCTTTGGCAGGGGCTCGAGAAGCGACTTCTCGGGCTTATCAGTCGTAATCTCTGCAAAGTCAGAGATTGTCTGGAAGCGCCTGCCTGCGCTTGTTGGCTTTATGTGCCTAACTGCCATAAAATCTTTCCCTTTCTCATCCGTTGGCCAGCCCGTTTGGGAATGAGCGGGTTGACACCGGACAACCACGGCGCCGCGCGTATCTACTTAAGCGCCATACAAACCCGCATATCTATACGTGCTATATGCGGGTAAAAGAACCGAACGTACTTACTCAGCAGACTGATTTGCAAAAATCTCGATCTGCTCGCCCTCGGCAAGCGTCACAATTGCCTTTTTCCAGCTGCGGGTCTTACCCTTTTGCTGATAGCGCAGACGCTTACTCTTTGGCTTCACTGACAGCGTATTCACCTTAGTCACGTGGACATTGAAGAGTTTTGCCACGGCAGCGGCAATCTCCTCTTTACCGGCAGACTTTGCAACCTCAAAGGTATACTTGCCCTCGCTCATCAAATCATACGCACGCTCAGAAACAATCGGGCGAATAATAACTTCATATGCGGAGTTCATTATGCAAGCACCTCCCCAAGCTGCTTTGCAATATCTGCAGACATGACAAGTGCGGCGTTATCAATAAGCGAACGAGTTGTTGCCTCAGAGACGCCAAAAATGCTGACCTTCTTAAGGTTACGGAAGGACAGGTAGGTATTGATGTCGTCATCCGGAACAAGAAGGGTAACGCGCTTATTCTCAAGGCCAAGAGCCTTCAGAATAGCCACTGCCTGCTTGGTGGAAGGCGTATCAAACTCCAAGTTGTCAACAAGAACAAGCTCGGAATCGGCAACTTTACCGGAGAGGACAGACCTCATGGCAAGCTTAACCATCTTGCTGTTAACGCGACGTGCGTGGGAGCGTGGCGTAGGTCCAAAAATGACGCCGCCGCCAGTCCACTGGCCGGCACGAATTGAGCCCTGACGGGCACGACCGGTGCCTTTCTGACGATACGGCTTCACGCCGCCGCCGGACACCTCGTGACGGTTCTTGGTTGAATGGGTACCCTGACGCAAAGATGCAGCCTGGCAGGTTACAACCTGATGCACGACAGGGATATTTGGCTCGATGCCATACACGTCAGCAGAGAGATCAGCGTCGCCGACCTTCTTGCCTTCTGTGTTTTTAATCTCATACTTCGACATGTTGTCTCCTTGTTAGCCTAAGTGTTTGCTTGTAAAGCGGCCCTTAAGCCATGCGGACTTGGACGAGAGCGTTCTTACCGCCGGGGACAGCACCCTTGATAAGCATGAGGTTCTGCTCAGCGTCAACGCGAACCAGCTTGAGGTTCTTAACAGTCACGCGCTCTGCACCCATGTGACCAGACATGTGGAGACCCTTGCGAACACGCGCAGGGTATGCGCACTGACCGATAGAACCCGGACGGCGCTGGTTACGAGAACCGTGTGTCATAGGACCACGGGAGAAGTTCCAACGCTTGATTGTGCCCTGAAAGCCCTTACCTTTGGAAGTACCAATGACGTCGACAGCTGTGACTTCAGAAAAGTCAGCAACGGTAACAGTGTCGCCGCATTTGTGCTCCTCGCCAGCAGGAACGCGCACCTCGCGGAGGTAACGCATAGGCTCAACACCTTGAGCCTTAAAGTGACCGGCCATTGGCTTGTTGACATGCTTCTCAGAAATGTCACCAAATCCGATCTGTACGGCATCATAGCCGTCTGTCTCTGCAGTCTTTACCTGCGAGACAGTGCAGGGGCCAGCAAGAATAACGGTAACGGGAACGACGTTGTCGTTCTCATCCCATACCTGGGTCATACCCAGCTTGCGGCCGAGGATGGTATTCACCATGCTCTTTCCTAACTCTCGGTGGTCATGGGACCCTTATGGGCATATCGGATGCCCTTCCCCAGCGGACCACTTCCTGTACTATGCTGCTTTTAGACATACCTGTCCCATTCGAGCAGCCTGTCTACTTTACGCTTGTTTGAGATCTTTTACAAGGAAATTTTTCAAATTCGTGTGCAAAATGTGATACTGTAGCTGCAGATTCCATTTGCACGGTCTTCTCGCCGCGTGTTTTGCGAGGTCAAACCCCGCTGCCGGGCGTATCTATCGTGTTTTCTCGTGTGTGTTCTCGCTTTTGAGACAGGCGCCATTTCACCACCCCGTGACCTATTTCACCACTAAACGAGAAGTTTTTCACATTTCCCGCAAATCGACTGTTTGCGGGTGGTTTTTGAAAGCAAAACGTATGTTTGGTGGTGGTTTTTCTTTAATTTGAGCGTTTAGTGGTGAATCAAAACACCCGTAAACATCCAATTTGGTACCAAACCTTTGTCTCATATGAAAAGCACAACTAAAGCAAAACGCCTGCCTGCAGATTTGCAGACAGCCGTTAATACGCAATTTCAACGATCGCGAGAAGACCTTACGAGCATGATCATACTGCCTAGGGCTGCCAAAAATGCGCCAAGTATGGCTTGAACTGCCATACTTGGCGTAAGTTTGGTATATATGAACCATACTTGCTGCAAGTTTGGTAAATCGTGCCCAACTTGCAGCAAGTTTGGCAGCGCTATTCTGGCAACACCAACTTGGCGCATTTTTGGCAGCACCATTTTGGCAGCACCAACTTGGCAGCCCAAGGTAATCAAAGAGTTCCAGGTATCTCGCGCAAAAACAAAAACCCTCCCACGTGATGTAGGAGGGTTATTTGCGATTTCTAGATTAAGCCGTATGCTTAGAGCTTGATCTCGATATCGACGCCAGCGGGAAGGTCAAGACGCATCAGCGAATCAACCGTAGTGGAGTTGGGGTCGAGGATGTCGATAAGACGCTTGTGTGTACGCATCTCAAACTGATCGCGGGAATCCTTATCCTTGTGCGGTGAGCGGATAACCGTATACAGGTTACGCTCGGTTGGCAGAGGGATGGGACCGGACACACGTGCGCCGTTCTTCTGGGCTGTATCGACAATCAGCTTTGCAGATTGATCAACAACCTCGTGATCATAGCCCTTGAGGCGGATCCTGATCTTTTGATTTGACACTTTAGGTACCTCCATACATGAGCCTGAGCTCGTGGTTGTTATTAGGACTCGGAACCGCCGTTTTTAGCGACGATTTCATCACGGACTGCTTTAGGAACAGGCTCGTAAGAATCAAACTGCATGGTGTAGCTTGCACGACCCTGGGTCTGGGAACGCAGGTCGGTTGCGTAACCGAACATCTCGCCGAGAGGCACTTTTGCGCGGATGACCTTGGTATCGCGGCGATCCTCCATGCCCTCAATCTTGCCACGGCGAGAAGAAAGATTGCCCATGACATCGCCCATGTACTGCTCGGGAGTCTCAACTTCTACAGACTCTACCGGCTCAAGCAGTACCGGGTCGGACTTCTTGAGAGCATCCTTGATTGCCATGGAACCGGCAATCTTAAATGCCGCCTCAGAGGAGTCGACCTCATGGTATGAGCCGTCAACAAGGGTAACCTTGATATCCACAACGGGATAGCCTGCAATAACACCGCTGTTGAGCGCCTCACGAATGCCCTTGTCGATAGAGGGGATGTACTCCTTAGGCACGACGCCGCCAACGATGGCATTGACAAACTCGTAACCCTTACCCTGCTCGTTGGGCTCCATGTCGATGACAGCATGACCGTACTGACCGCGACCACCGGACTGACGGACAAACTTGCCCTCAGCATGAGTAACGGCCTTACCGGCAGTCTCACGGTAAGCAACCTGCGGCTTACCCACGTTACAGTCAACCTTAAACTCGCGGCGGAGACGGTCAACGATGATCTCAAGGTGAAGCTCACCCATACCGGCGATGATGGTCTGGCCGGTCTCGTGATCCGTGTGAACCTGGAAGGTTGGATCTTCCTCGGCAAGCTTAGCCAGACCCACGGACATCTTCTCCTGCTCAGCCTTGGTCTTAGGCTCAACGGCAACGTCAATGACAGGATCGGCAAAGCTGATGGACTCAAGCACGATAGGGTGCTTCTCGTCACAAAGGGTATCGCCCGTGGTGGTGTTCTTGAAGCCAACGCAGGCAACGATGTCACCGGCGGAGCACTCCTCACGATCCACGCGGTCATTGGCGTTCATCTCAAGGATACGACCTAAACGTTCGCGACCGTCCTTGACGGAGTTATACACATACGAGCCTGCTTCGGCCTGGCCGGAATAGACGCGAATATAGGTCAGCTTACCAACATACGGGTCGGTCATGATCTTGAAGGCAAGTGCCGAGAAGGGCTCCTTGATGTCTGCATGACGTACCTCTTCCTCACCCTTGAGGTTGGTGCCGTCAATCTCAGGCACATCAAGCGGGCTTGGAAGATAGTCGATAACGGCGTCGAGAAGTTCCTGGATACCCTTGTTCTTGTAGGCAGAACCCACAAAGACGGGGTTCATCTTGCCGGCAAGAACACCGGCGCGGATAGCGCGCTTAAGCTCGTCGACGTCAATCTCTTCTCCCTCAAGAATTGCCATCATGAGGTCTTCGGAGAAGTCAGATGCTGCCTCGAGAAGCTCCTCGCGCTTCTCGGCGGCAATCTCTGCAAACTCAGCTGGGATTTCGTCAAGAGGCTCAGGGTAAATCATGCCCTTTGCATCCTCTTTGAAGTCCCACGCCGTATTGGTGACAAGGTCAACGAGGCCCCAGAAGTTGGACTCGGCACCCATAGGAACCTGTGCCGCAACTGCGGGAGCGGACAGACGCTCCTTCATGGTCTCGATGGCATGGAAGAAGTCGGCACCCACGCGGTCGAACTTATTGATGAACGCGATACGAGGTACGTTGTACTTGGTTGCCTGACGCCAAACCGTCTCGGACTGTGGCTGGACGCCCGCAACAGCATCAAAGACGGCAACGGCGCCGTCAAGAACGCGAAGCGAACGCTCGACCTCAGCGGTAAAGTCAACGTGACCCGGGGTGTCAATGATCTGGATAACGTGATCCTTCCAGAAGCACGTGGTTGCCGCGGACGTAATGGTTACGCCGCGCTCCTGCTCCTGGACCATCCAGTCCATGGTTGCCGCACCATCATGGACCTCACCGATTTTGTGAGTCTTACCGGTGTAGTAAAGAATGCGCTCCGTAGTGGTGGTTTTACCAGCATCGATGTGAGCCATAATACCGATGTTACGGAGGTCTTTCAGATTGTACTTGGTTTTAGCCATTGTATTAGATACTCCTGATCTCCGACTTAGAAGCGGTAGTGGGAGAAGGCTCGGTTGGCCTCTGCCATCTTGAAGAGGTCTTCACGACGCTTGACGGAAGCACCAACGCCATTGGTTGCATCAATGATCTCGTTGGCAAGGCGCTCGGCCATTGTCTTCTCTTTACGTGTACGGCTGAAGTTAACCATCCAACGGATAGCAAGGGTAGTGGCGCGACGAGAGTTGACCTCCATAGGAACCTGGTAGGTAGCGCCACCCACGCGTTTAGGCTTGACCTCAAGAGTAGGACGGATATTGTCCATAGCCTTCTTGAAAACGGTCAGAGCATCCTCGCCGGTCTTCTCGGCAACGATATCAAAGGCACCGTAGACAATGCGCTCTGCGGTAGCTTTCTTGCCATCGAGAAGAACTTTGTTGATGAGCTGGGTAACCAGTCGGTTGTTATAGACGGCGTCAGGCATAACCTCACGACGTACTGCTGCTGCGCGACGCGGCATGTTTATCTCCTAAGAACTAAATCGAGTAGTGAGGTTACTTTGCACGCTTGGTGCCGTAACGGGAACGAGCCTTTGCGCGGTTCTGAACTGCAGCGCAGTCATATGCACCACGAACGACCTTATAGCGAACGCCAGGAAGGTCGCGGACACGGCCACCGCGGACAAGCACGATGGAGTGCTCCTGAAGGTTGTGACCCTCTCCGGGGATGTAGGCGGTAACCTCGATGCCGTTGACAAGACGTACACGAGCAACCTTACGAAGCGCCGAGTTAGGCTTCTTGGGGGTTGTGGTGAAAACGCGGGTGCAAACGCCACGCTTCTGAGGGTTGTGCTGCAAGGCGGCGTTCTTGGATTTGGCCTGAACGCTCATACGACCCTTGCGGACGAGCTGGTTGATAGTAGGCAAGATATTCTCCTTCTTATACCTATCTACGTGCAGTTTCACATATTCTAAAGGCGACACAGCACTGTCCCCTTGGAATTACGCAAGGAAGAACTTTACGCCGATGTTTGCTGCTCGTCAACACACCACGTTGCCGGGCGTATCCATACCATAGGAAAAGAATGTTTTGTCGTTGGCGAGAAGCACTTCTCGTCGTACAGCTTGCACGCCTGTCCTCTTCTCTTGTTGAACTGCCGGAACTTTATAGTGCTGCCAGTGCTGCCGGAAATGCGCCAAGTATGGCTTGGGCTGCCATACTTACTGCAAGTTTGGCAGCGCTGTTCCGGCAGCACCAACTTGGCGTCATTTTGGCAGCGCTATTAATTCAACTTAGCCCAAAATAACCTCAAGCTCAAAAACGATCTTCTCGTCTTCAAACCAAAACATATCACACGAACGCGTACCTGCGTCGTTTACAAGTATGGCGGCAAGACGGGAGTTATCGACCCCTGCATACAGGCCCTCGCAGCTAAACGTTGCACCGCTCCCCTTGTACGCAGAACGAATGTGGTTCATGTATGCGCGTTTGCCTCGGATTGTTGTAGTTTTCCCGGCTTCTCGAAGTTCCCAAATAACATCCTCGGCAAGGAACGTCTCGTATGTTTCCCAATCGCGCATGTTTTCCGCTTGGAAGAACTGGGCGAGAAGCTCTTCGTTGCTAGAGGGAAATACCGCGCCGTTGGTAAGAAGTGTCTTATTACCGGACATTCCTTCAGGTATATCTGAAGCTAACTTCAAAACGGCAATCAATTCCTCGCCGTCCTTCTCGCCAGTCTCAACAAATCCAAACGAACGATAAAGATTCCGAGCAGCTTCATTTTCAGGTTCATAGGAAAGCCAGCAATAATCTGCCTTGCCACACGGGAAGGTGCGTATAAACTCCAGCGCGAGTTTGAGGGCTTCTTTCCCGTATCCTTTACCCTGATGCTTTGCGTCTATCATCAGACGTCTGAGATCGTAGCTACCATAAGCTATCGCCGGAGCATCGTCCCAGCAGTCGTCCGCGCCAAAGCCGACCATCAAAAAACCCACCGATACAGTACCCTCGTAGATACCAAAGGGAAATACCTGTCCGTTTCCTGCTATGGAGGTATAGGCCTCGATAATGCTTGTATCGTTTCCGGCAACAAAGCTTTGTTGTTCCTCGGACACCTTGAGATTAAGGATATCCCATACATTTTTTCCGTTTATGCGTTCCAGTCTTAGCACGGGTTCACCATTCGCTTGGGCGATTGCTTGTTGAAGGGCGACTACATTTTACGATAGTGGAGCTTTTTGATACACGATGACTAGGCGCTACAAATCACTAGATAGTTTTACTATCTACAGCATATCTACAACAGTTGTCCGAATCTTGCAAATAAGGAAACACTGCTCTCTCACGTGGCTTCGATCTCATCCAGCTCAAGCTCTTGGCCCTGGATAAGCTCGGTTTTCTCGCTGGCGCAATACGGACACGTGCGGCCGTATTCAACGGTAGCATAGGTTCGATCGCAATCAAGACAGCGGGTTATCGCCGGTACGCTCTCAATCTCAAGTTCGGCCGCGCGCATCAAATCGGTGCGGTCGGCCGCCCAACGCCATACGTCTTGAAGATACGACGGAATGACGCCTGAAACCTCCCCCAGCCGCAACTTTACGCGAGCGACTGAGGTGAGGTCATTTTGGCGCCCAAGGTCTTCCACCATATCAATAATGTAAAACGCAATGCCCAGCTCGTGCATGAACCGTCCCTGATGCCTTCGCCAAACCAACGTCAGCTTGAAATGCCTGTACTGCCGGTCGGTACCGGATTGCCAAGCTCATCGGTGGTCACGTGCGACTCGGGCTTGGCGGATTTCACGCTGCGCTTCTTGTTCTTGATGATTTTAACGGCGCGTTTGCCAATATATCCCAAGATCTTTGTTTTCTTGTCTTCCGCACGTACCATCGTGGAGCACTCGGGGTTGTCCCGGAAAAGATGTATCGCATCAAACTCACAGCGCGTCGTGCACAGGCCACAGCCGATACATTTGTTGGCATCAACCACGGACGCACCGCACTTAAGGCAGCGAGCGGTCTCAATGCGCACCTGCTCAGGCGTGAACGTCTTGCGAACATCGCTCCAGTTATGACGAATACTCTCAACTTTTCCGCACGCAGGAACCTGTCTGCCCGCATGATCGTACGAATCGGGATTGAGTTCAATCTCGCTTTTATCCAGCTCAACGTAATGGCGCTGATTGCGGCCAATGGTAAGCGATGACCCTGCTTGCACAAAACGATGCAGCGAAACCGCAGCTTCATGACCCGCGGCAATGGCGTTGATGACAAAACTCGGACCGGTATATACATCGCCGCCGACAAAAATATCAGGCTGCGCCGTCTGATACGTCTTGGGATCAGCCACAGCCCCCTTGCCGCGACCCAGCTCCACGGCCTCGCCCTCAAGCAGATTCCCCCACTCGATGGACTGGCCGATGGAAAGCACCACGTTATCGGCTTCAACAAAAACGGTGTCGGTCTCGTCATAGCGTGGCGAGAAGCGCTTGTTTTCGTCAAACACCTGTGTGCAGCGCTTAAACGTAACGCCACGGACACGACCGTCTTCCGTGGTTTCTATTGCGGCCGGACCCCAGCCGTTATTGATGGTAACGCCGTCTTCACGCGCCTCCGCAATCTCTTCGGGAAGCGCCGGCATCTCATCGGGCTGCTCAAGGCAATACATGGCCACCGCATCGGCTCCGCAGCGCATAGACACACGAGCTGCGTCAATGGCAACGTTGCCGCCGCCGACGACAACGGTCTTTCCGGAAACCTCATGCGCGGGATCATCCAGAGCCGTCCGTAAAAACTCAACGGCAGTACTTACGCCAACAGCGTCTTCTCCGGCAATGCCGGCTTTGCGGCCTCCCTGGCAGCCAATGGCCACATAGAACGCTTTGAAGCCGTCCCGGCGCAGATCGTTCAAAGAGATGTCCTTGCCCACCTCAACGCCGCAGCGGATCTCAACGCCCATTTCACGCAGAACGTCAATCTCTGCAGCCACCACGTCCTTCTGGAGTTTATAGGCAGGAATGCCATAGACCATCATGCCGCCGGGCAGCGCATTTTTCTCAAACACCACCGGATTGTAGCCATGCTCCGCAAGATAGAAAGCGCATGAAAGACCCGCAGGACCGGCGCCGATAATGGCAATCTTTTCCTTAAAGCGACCGCGATTGGAAGGAATCACCGGCTCGGGAACAAAGCGATGTTCTGCTTCAAGGTCCTTCTCGGCAATGAACTTCTTGACTTCGTCGATGGCAATGGCCTCATCAACCGTGCCGCGCGTACAAGCCGCCTCGCAGCGACGATTACATACGCGTCCGCAGACGGCCGGGAAAGGATTTTCTTTCTTGATGAGTTCAAGAGCGTCGCGATAGCGTCCCTCGGCCGCCATACGGAGATATCCCTGCACCGAAATATGAGCCGGACAGGCAACTTTACAGGGAGCGGTACCGGTATCGTGGCACTCAATGCGGTTGTTGTTCTTATAATTCCAGTCCCAGTCAGCCTCACCCCAGAACTTGTCGTCCGGAAGATCCTGCGTAGGATAGGTAAGCTGACCATGCACGGTGGACAGCTTCTGCCCCAGCTGAGGCGCTCCTGCCGGACACACCTCCACGCATCCGCCGCAAGCCACACATTTTTCCGCATCCACATGAGCCACAAAAGACGAACGGGAAAGGTTTGGCGTATTGAACAGCTGCGAGGTACGCAGGGCATAGCAAACGTTTACGTTACAGTTGCAGATGGCAAAGACTTTGTCCTCGCCGTCAATGTTGGTAATCTGATGGACAAAGCCGTTCTTCTCGGCACGCTGACAAATGTCGATAACCTCGTCGTAGGTGATGTAGTGACCCTTGCCGGTTTCCACGCAATAATCGGCCATGTCGCCGATGGCAATGCACCAGTCCTCGGGATCGTCGGCACAGCCATCGCCACGGACACGCTCGGCCAAACGGCATGAGCACGGCGTTGCCGCATATCGATCATATTTTTTGAGCCAATGCGAGATATGCTCCACCGAAACCGTATGGTTAACCTGCTCAATGGAACGCTCAACGGGAATCACGTGCATACCTATGCCGGCACCTCCCGGAGGCACCAGCTTCGTAGCCATTTTCAGCGGCAGATACGTCATACGCTCAAACAGCGTCGCTATCTCCGGATGCTCCTCCAGCTGGCTCTCATTCATGACGGTAAACTCAGCGGAGCCGGGCACAAACATGGGCAGCACATACTGTTTTTCACGCTCGGCGTTTTCCCAGTTGTACTCAATAATGCCCTTGATGGACATACTGTCGAGAAGCTCCTGCAATTTTGGAGCCGCCAAACCGGTGGCACTTTGCAGTGCCGAGAAGGTCATGGGCACGCGCACTTTCATGTGCTTGGTAACGGCGGCTTCTTCTTCGGTCATCACCGATGCGATACCCCAATATTCAGGGTCATCCTTGGTCACTTTGTGGCCGAGGCGGTCGGTAATTTTTTGAACTTCGCGAAGAACGCCGGGTTTCAAAGGCTCACCGGCAGCAGGGTCGGGTTCGTTCGGATTTGGTTTGCGGTAGGACACCACGTCTTTGTTTTCGGTAATGTGATTTTCTTTAATGTTGCGGATGGCCTCGCCAGCGGGATTGGTCACAGGCAATACATTGCGAGCCGCAATCTCCGCATCGGTTAAGTCTCCTCGCATAGGATTGCCGTCGGGCGGGGTTACACGTACAGGAATCTCCTCAGCCATTTCCTCTCCTATCTGGCCAGATGAAACCACTTTAACCTTACTTCTCTGTCTTCCACGCTGCAACGCGCTCGCGCAGCCACTGATACCACGCGTCCATACCGTCTCCCGTTTGAGCCGAAATGGAGATAACGCGTGCCTTGGGATTGCGCGTGGCGACGTTTTTGCAAAGGGCATCGAGATTGAAATCAAAATATGGCATGACGTCTGTTTTATTCACAAGCACCAGATCGCAAACCTGATACATAAGGGGATACTTAAGCGGCTTATCGTCTCCTTCGGGAACAGATAAAATGGTGACATTAACACCTGCTCCCGTATCAAATTCCGCAGGACACACAAGGTTGCCCACATTTTCCAAAAAGATTACGTCAGCATCGCCTGCGGCAAGACCTTCGAGTCCTTGTGCACACATAGCGGCATCCAGATGACACATACCTCCCGTATGAAGCTGAATCGTCTGAGCGCCCACCTCTGAAATAGCAGCGGCATCAACATCGGAATCAATATCGGCTTCCATAACGGCAATATCAAGCTCACCTTTAAGTGCCTTGATGGTTTGACGGAGCATCGTTGTTTTTCCTGATCCGGGAGACGACATCAGATTAATAAGCAGTGTTCCTTTTTCCTTCATTTTGCTGCGAAGTTCATCGGCTTTCTGCTCGTTGGACGCCAAAACGCTCTGTTTAACTTCTATGACGCGATAGTCACTCATTATTGTCTCCCCCGATAATTACGTTATGTGAACAGTGCAGACGTGGACAGTGCAGACAGACTCCCCTATTGCAGTCTCCATCCACAAAACGTACCGTTCACAAAACTTCCGCTCACAAAATCTACTACCGTTTAATTTTACCAGCATACTTGAAATGACACCGAAATCACACCGGTTTTCTCATCAATCGATGAACGGGACTAGGCACTCGCAAAGTCATGCCGTATGTGCAAGGCTGACTCCGGTGCACCTCAACGCTCGGCTCGCTCATGGAAGTGTGCCACGTCTCGACTTACTCGTGGAGGTGTGCCGCATGTGCAAGGCCTACGCTGATCAGCGTAATAACATGTTCGTCGGCAAGAGAGTAAATGACGCGGCGACCGTCTCTGTGAGCGGTAACCAGCCCCCTGTCGCGCAGGAGGCGCAGCTGATGCGAAGTTGCCGATTGTGAGACAGGAAGAAGGTCTTGCAGCTCCGTAACGCTCTTCTCGCCAAGCGCAAGCGCACCAAGAATTTGAAAGCGGGTAAAGTCCGAAAGCGCATCAAAAATCTGCGTTGCATCATAGATGACATCATCGTTCATAAGAAATTCACGAAGCGCTTCTTCTGAAATAGGCTCACAGGTTGTGTGTAGTTCACTCATAGCTATCCACTCTATCTCCATCGAAATCGTTCCTTGCAAGTATACCTGCTTTACGGATACCTACGCGATATTTACACGGCACGTATTCGTCCTTCTCGCTCACTCAGCTCATTATCTGTCTATCCCCATACTCATAAAAAGAACCCCGACCAAAGCCGGGGTTCTTAAAACATCGCTGCACGAAACAAAACTACTTGGTCTTTTTGCCTTCTGCCTGTGCATCGAGACGCACAACCTGAGAAAGAAGGTCATCAAGCGAGCCAAGATCTTCGTTGATGATCTCCGAATCAAGGTTATCGGTATTGCTGCTGCCAATGAGCTCAAGGTCAGAGCCTTCATGCGTTGCCGGAGCGGCCGTACCAAGCATCAACCCTCCGTCAGCATCCGGCGAGAAGACCATGTTAAGCAGCTGGGAAAGATCCTCGGCGTCGGCCTCGTCCTCATCGGGCTCAAGGATGTAGAGAAGGTTGCGGGCATCAAGACCCTGGCGGAGCTCCTCAATTGCCTTGGAACCAATGCCGTCAATGCGGAGAAGGTCTTCTTCGGTCTTACCAATCAGATCTCCAACCGTCTCAATGCCAACCTCGGAGAACTTATTAGTCCAGCGCTGGGAAACCCCAAGGTCGTCAAAGAGGTACAGCTTGGCATCCTCACTTGAAAGGGTGCGCCCGTTTTTCGAGAAAATGCTCCCGTTGCCGTACTCGTCGCCAACCCAATCAAGCTGCTTTGGAAGCTTCTCTTCAATGTCTTTAAGGCTCTGTGGTGCCCAATCCGGCAACACCTTTGCCCTATCGGAAGTGGGCCCGTCAATCTTGGTGTCGTGATAGGTAAGCTCAACGTCGCTGTACGCGGAAAGTCCGGTACCTGCCGGAATCTGCTTACCAACGATGACGTTGGACTTGAGATCCAACAGGTGATCGACATCGCCCTCAATCGCGGATGACGTGAGAACGCCCGCGGTACGGATAAACGAAGCGCTGGAGAGCCATGAATCAATGGAGCTTGCAACCTTTAAGGTGCCCAAAATGGCAGGCTCGGCCTCAGGCGGCGTACCGCCGGCAAGCGTGATATTCCTGACCGTATCCGCAAAGACATACCGGTCAACGTACTGTCCCAGCAGATACTGAGAATCTCCGGGGTTCGTAACCTGAACGCGACGAAGCATCTGACGGGCAATAACCTCAATGTGCTTGTCGTTCAGATCAACGCCCTGTGACGTATAGACGTCTTTAACGGACTCGACAAACGTGTGCATCGTGGATTCGATGTCAGTAAGCTTACGCAGCAAGCGGAAGTTAACAAAGCCGCGCGTGATCTGATCGCCTGCACGAACTTCCACGCCCTCCTCGATATCGGGCATGAAACGAACGGAAGCAGGAACGCGCCACTCCTCAAGAATGCGAGAGTGATCTTCGCTGTCAACAATCCGAAGCAGATATTCGGTCGTCTCCGGCGTAATGAGAAGCGTACCCGAAACAGGAGCGAGGTCAGCCTCGCGACCGAGGATCTTCTCGTTAACATTACCGACAACGTCGAACATACGAGCGACCGTCGGGAGACCCTGCGTAATATCCTCGGCACCGGCAACGCCACCGGAGTGAATGGTACGCATCGTAAGCTGAGTGCCCGGCTCACCGATGGACTGAGCGGCAATAACGCCGACAGCCGTACCGATGTTGACCGGACGACGGGTAGAAAGATCCCAACCGTAGCACTTCTGACACACGCCGTATTTGGACTTGCAGGTAAGCAGCGCACGGAGGCGAATCTTCTTCAGCCCGTGCTCAATAAGCTTCTTCAGATCGTCAACGGACTCTACGTAGCCACCGGCCGCGATAAGAACTTCGCCGGTCTTGGGATCGCAAACGTCCTCAAGCGTGCAACGGCCTACGAGATCGGCATCAACGGAGCTCTGACCAGGCTTAATAATGGGATACGTGATTGCCTCATCGGTACCGCAGTCCTCCTCGCGCACAATGACGTCTTGCGCAACGTCAACAAGGCGGCGAGTCAGATATCCTGAGTCAGATGTGTGAGAAGCCGTATCAACAAGACCCTTACGTGCACCATAGGTTGAAATGAAGTACTCAAGTGGTTCAAGACCTTCACGGAAGTTTGCCTTAATGGGAAGGTCGATAGTCTCACCGGACATATCCGCCATAAGTCCACGCATACCAGCCAGCTGGCGAAGCTGTGTCTTGGAACCACGGGCGCCCGAATCGGCCATCATGTAGATGGGGTTATTCTCGGCAAAGCCCTCAAGCATCTCAGAGCCAAGCGTATCGGTGCACTCCGTCCACGCATTAACAACCTCGGTGTGGCGTTCGCGCTCGGAAAGGAAGCCGTCTTCGTAGTACTCGTTAATCTGATCGACGCGCTTCTGAGCCTCAGACAAAAGCTGTGCTTTATTGTCGGGAATGACTGCGTCCCACACGGAGACGGTCAAACCGGCGATAGTGGCATAGTGGAATCCCGTTGCCTTAATGGCGTCAAGGATCGGTTCAACGTCTGCCATCGGGTAACGATCGCAGCAATCATTGACCAACATGCCAATATCGGATTTCACCATCTTATAGTTAATGAACGGGTAATCCTCAGGCAAGCATTGACGGTTAAAGATGATGCGGCCAACCGTTGTCTCAAAACGCTGAGGATGCTCGGATACGTCCAAGTCTTCAAACTGGCCGCGACCGCACATGATACGGAAGATCGGACGGCCACCCTCGTCATGCGCATTCGCATCGGCCGAGCTTACACGAACGACAACCTTCGCCTGAATATCCTGATCGGGATTTGTGTCAATGGCGAGAAGCGCATCGTTAAAGCTTGCAAACGTCAGCGTCTTGTCCTGCTCGCCGGACTTTTCCGAAGTAAGGAAGTAGACACCGAAAACCATATCCTGAGAAGGTACGGTAAGCACCTTACCGGATGCGGGGCTACGCAGGTTATTGGACGAAAGCATGAGCACGCGAGCCTCAGTCTGTGCCTGAGTGGAAAGGGGCACGTGAACCGACATCTGGTCGCCGTCGAAGTCAGCGTTAAACGGAGCGCATACCAGCGGGTGGAGGTGAATTGCCTTACCTTCAACAAGAACCGGCTCAAACGCCTGGATGGACAGGCGGTGAAGCGTAGGTGCACGGTTTAAGAGTACCAAACGATTCTGAATGACCTCGTCAAGGACGTCCCAAACCGCAGGAAGACCACGGTCAATGGCGCGCTTCGCACCCTTGACGTTTTCAACCTTGTGCAGCTCAACCAAGCGGCGCATCACAAACGGCTTAAAGAGCTCAAGCGCCATGGCCGACGGAAGACCGCACTGGTGCAACTTCAGATGCGGGTCAACGACGATGACGGAACGGCCGGAATAATCGACGCGCTTACCCAGAAGGTTCTGGCGGAAGCGACCTTGTTTGCCCTTGAGTGCCTCGGCAAGAGACTTCAAAGGACGGCCTCCTCTGCCGGTTACCGGACGGCCACGACGACCGTTGTCAAAGAGCGCATCGACGGATTCCTGAAGCATGCGCTTCTCGTTGTTGACGATGATTGCCGGAGCATCCAGATCAAGCAGACGCTTCAGGCGGTTATTGCGGTTGATAACACGACGATACAGATCGTTAAGGTCAGATGCCGCAAAGCGACCGCCGTCAAGCTGAACCATAGGACGAAGATCAGGCGGGATAACGGGGATGACGTCAAGAATCATGTTAGCGGGATCGTTTCCGCCCTTAAGGAAGGCGTCAACAATCTCAAGACGCTTGATGGCCTTCTCGCGCTTTTGCTTTTGAGAATCCTCATTGGCGATAATGGCGCGGAGCTCCTCGGCCTCTTTGTCCAAATCAACGCCACGGATAAGCTCGCGGATTGCCTCAGCACCCATGCCGCCCTTGAAGTAAATGCCATAGTAGCGCTTAAGCTCGGAGAAGAGCCCTTCATCAGTGATGAGCTCGCGAGTCTCAAGCTGCATGAACTTCTCGTATGCCTCACGACGAAGAACCTTCTCCTCCTCGTACTCTTCTTCCAAATCGGCAATACCGGCACGAATTTCATCCTCAGAGAGAGGCTCAAAGTCATCAAACTCCTCGCCGGCAGGCTTTCCCTGTTCTTTGAGGCGCTCAATTTGGTCGTCGCGCTCGGCATCAAGTTCTTCAAGATCCGCTGCCAGCTCTTCGCGCAGATCTTCGGCGTCAGCCTCTCGTGCCTCGGTATCGACACTCGTGACGATATATGACGCAAAGTAGAGAACCTTCTCAAGATCTTTGCTCTTGATGTCAAGAAGACGCGCAAGTGGGAAGCTTGTGGGGCTCTTGAAGTACCAAATATGGCTTACCGGAGCGGCAAGCTCAATGTGGCCCATGCGCTCGCGGCGAACCTTGGCCGTTGTTACTTCAACGCCGCAGTTCTCGCAGACAATGCCCTTAAAGCGAATGCCCTTGTATTTGCCGCAGTTGCACTCCCAGTCCTTCACCGGTCCAAAGATCTTCTCGCAGAAAAGACCGTCACGTTCCGGTTTCAAGGAGCGGTAGTTGATGGTCTCGGGCTTTTTTACCTCACCATGGGACCATTTGCGAATATCTTCAGCAGACGCCAGGGAAATCTTAATGGCGTCAAAATCAGTGGAATCGAAATCTGCCACAGTCGCTACTCCTTATCGGTGGTCGCGTCGCCTACAAGTGCTGCTACATCATCGTCAGCCTGAGACGAATCGGCATCAAGTTCGTTTGCTTCAAGCCCGGCAAGAACATCAAAGGTCTTCTCACTCGAATCCTCGGTGGGCTTGTGAGTCTGCTCGTTGCGCTTGCGATATGAAATTGGCTCAATGTCCAGGGCAAGCGAGCGGATCTCTTTGACCAGAACCTTGAAGGATTCCGGAATGCCTGCCGTAGGAATATTTTCTCCCTTGATGATGGACTCGTAGGTCTTCACACGTCCGTTGGTGTCGTCGGACTTAACGGTCAAAATCTCCTGGAGAACATTGGCAGCACCATATGCGTACAGTGCCCAAACTTCCATCTCACCAAAACGCTGACCGCCAAACTGAGCCTTACCGCCCAATGGCTGCTGAGTAACCAGCGAGTATGGACCGGTTGAACGTGCGTGGATCTTGTCATCAACCATATGGCCGAGCTTCAGAATATAAGAGCAGCCAACCGTAATGGGACTCTTGAATGCCTCACCGGTACGACCATCATAGAGGGTGGTCTTGCCGCGTCCGTTAAGCTGAGGAATAAACTCCCCACGCATATGCTCGCCATACTCCTGCTGAGCCTTGTTAAGCATATTGATGTTGGTACGACGGACAATCTCCGCAACATCGGTATCGGTTGCACCGTCAAAAAGCGGCGTGGACACGGGGATGGGTCCAGGCACATAACGCTTGGAGTCTGCGTCATCGTCATCCCAGCCATGAGCGGCGCCCCAGCCGAGGTGGCACTCAAGCAGCTGGCCCACGTTCATACGGGAAGGAACGCCCAATGGGTCGAGAATTACGTCGATAGGCGTACCGTCCGCCATATACGGCATGTCCTCAACAGGCAGAACCTTACAGATAACGCCCTTGTTACCGTGACGACCCGCGATCTTATCGCCCTGCTGAATCTTTCTGCGCTGCGCAATGTAGACGCGAACCAGCGTATTGACTCCTGGAGGAAGCTCATTGCCCTTCTCGTCAGAGCCTTTGTCTTTGCGGTCAAAGCGTACAACGTCAACGACGCGGCCATATGAACCGTGGGGGACGCGCAGCGAAGTATCACGGACATCGTTGGACTTGTTGCCAAAGATGGCGCGCAGAAGCTTTGCCTCCGCCGTCTCAGATGTCTCGCCCTTTGGAGTGACCTTACCAACAAGGATGTCTCCGGGGCCAACCTCGGCGCCAATGCGGATGATACCGTCTTCATCAAGGTTGGCGAGCATATCCTCACCAACGTTGGGGATCTCACGCGTAATCTCTTCGGAGCCGATCTTAGTATCGCGTGCGTCAATCTCGTGACGAGAAATGTTGACGGACGTAAGAAGATCCTCTTGCATAACGCGCTCGGAAACGATGATGCCGTCCTCGTAGTTGTAGCCCTCCCACGGCATATATGCCACGGTAAGGTTTGCGCCAAGCGCCAACTCGGAGTGATCGACGGAAGGACCGTCCGCAAGCGGCTGACCCTTCTCTACCAAGTCCCCCACTTTGACAATGGGACGATGATTTATGCAGGTAGATTGATTGGAACGCTCATACTTAGGAAGATCATACGTCTCCGAACCGTACTCATCTGAATACACGGTTACATGAGCGGCATCTGCCTCGGTAATCTCGCCCGCATGTTTTGCACAAATAAGCTCTCCGGAATCAAGAGCCGCTCTGGCCTCCATGCCGGTACCAACGTATGGTGCATGGGAGCGAATCAGAGGCACTGCCTGGCGCTGCATGTTTGCGCCCATGAGCGTACGCTTTGCATCGTCGTGCTCAAGGAACGGAATCAGGTTTGCCGCAACGGAAAGAAGCTGTCGCGGAGATACGTCCATGCGATCGACGTCTTCAACGGACACCTGTGCGGGAGCACCAAAAGAACCGTCGAAGTCGCGCGTACGTGCAATGACACGATCGGCATTGACTACCTTGCCGGAATGGTCAATCTCAACAAAACGGCCGGTTTTAGGATCAATGGGCGTATTTGCCGGCGCAATGATGTGGTTTTCTTCCTCATCTGCCGTCATCCATACGATCTCATTGGTAGCCTTGCCGCCTGTGACCTTACGATACGGAGCCTCGATAAAACCGTACTCATTGACGTGCGCATACAGTGCCAGCGAGCCGATAAGACCGATGTTGGGGCCTTCGGGGGTCTCGATGGGGCACATGCGAGAGTAGTGTGAGTTGTGGACGTCGCGGACAGCCGTTGGTACGTTGGTACGGCGGCTGGAACCTGACTTGTGACCCGCAAGGCCTCCCGGACCAAGCGCTGACAAAC
>ERZ772918.66-NODE-66-length-86113-cov-5.24504_pt1 | contig 86113 bp, 62 predicted proteins | sample MGYA00512118_ERZ772918 | MGnify/ENA primary metagenome ERZ772918 (study PRJEB29015, sample SAMEA2737939) | human oral metagenome | biome: human oral; feature: human-associated habitat; material: dental | place: China | collected 2135 ... | reverse complement strand
GATACAGACATTCTGTCATTTCTCCTTAAAATTTTTTAAATACAGTCTATTATAGCATAAACCACGGTTAATTTTCAAGTAATGAATGCGCTTTTCAATGATGCTAAAGGTACTTGCTCGCTTCCTTGATACTAAGTTCAGCCATTCTCTTCTTATTTTTTTCAATAAAACGTGCTACCCATTTTGGATTGGTTTTAGAGTAGTCTCTTAGAGCCCAGCCGATGGCTTTGTTGATAAAAAATTCTGTCTGGTCCAGATTGTTGAGCAGGATCTTTTCCATCAGTTGGACATTTGTTTTCTCTTTTCTTAACAACTGGTGGTCAATAGCGACTCGTCTCAGCCAGATATTGTCTGATAGGCTCCATTTTAAAAGCACTTCTTCAAGTTCCGAATGGTTAGCCACCAAACTTCCTACTACTCGATCTAGGATATCTACCGTATCCCACCAGGACTTGGTCACGACCAGACGCTCAAGCTTAGGCAAATCATCCTTCGTTAGATAAGACTGCATGGCTTTCAAATAGTTGGCACCCACATATTGGTATTCTCTAGGCTCCTTTTCCCAGCAAGTGTCTACAAAATCCCAATCGATAATCTTTGTTTTTTTCTCTTCTGGAAAATACTTTTTATAGAGCGCATTTCTTGCAGGACCTGCAATGCCTAGAAAGGGAAATTGATGGTACATATAGGCTTCCATTGGGCCTGCTTTCTCAGGGTCTTTTGCTGCTTCTAGCTCCTCAAGTAAATCTGCAAGACTCATCTAAAGGTCCTCCTGCCCGACCAAGTGGTGCTGAAAGGCATAGACCGCTGCCTGGGTGCGATCGCTAACCTCAAGCTTGGCAAGGATGTTGGACACGTGGGTCTTGACCGTCTTGAGAGAGATGAAGAGTTCATCTGCGATCCGTTGATTTTCGTAGCCCTTGGCGATGAGTTGAAGCACGTCTCGCTCACGCGCAGTCAGCTCCTCATGTAGTTCCATATGATTGCGGTGGTATTCGACCTTCTTGCTGACCTCTTGTTCAATAGCCAGCTCACCAGCAGCCACCTTACGGACAGCATGGAGCAATTCATCTGCACTTGAAGTCTTAAGCATATAGCCTTTGGCACCCGCATTCAAGACCGGCATAATTTTTTCATTGTCCAAGTAAGAGGTGACAATTAATATCTTGGCTTCAGGCCATTCTTTGAGGATGGCTAAGGTCGCGTCAATCCCATTCATCTCAGGCATGACGATATCCATGACAATGACATCTGGACGCAATTCCAAGGCCAAGTCAATACCTTGAAACCCGTTGGCCGCCTCGCCCACAACTTCCACATCGTCTTGGAGATCAAAATAGCTTTTCAAGCCCAATCGAACCATTTCATGGTCATCTACCAGTAAAATTTTCATCTCTACTCCTTTATGATTCCTTGTCGAGCAGGGGAATACGGATATCAACCGCCAGTCCTTGCTTAGGTGCTGTCAAGAGTTGAACTGTTCCAGCCATATCTTCAACCCGCTCCTTAATATTTCGCAGTCCATAACTCAAATCGTCTAAACTCCCTAACTGGAAGCCAATCCCATTGTCCACCACTTTCAGCTGCAATTCAACATCTGTCTGATAGAGATAGACATCCAAACAAGATGCCTGAGCATGGCGAAGGGTATTGCTGATCAACTCCTGAATAATGCGGAAGATGTGCTCTTCGATTTTCTTAGGCAATTTAGACACATTTTGCTTGAGACTTACCTTGAGATCACTCTTGTCCTCAAGTTCTTTTAAGAGAATTTGAATCCCTTCAACCAGACTCTTGTCTTCCAACTCAACGGGTCGCAAATGCAAGAGCAAGACCCGTAGATCTTTCTGGGCTGTTTCGAGGATGGCTGCGACACTTTGCAACTGGATCTGCATCTTTTCTCTATCCAGCTTCAAAGCCTGCTGACTGACACCTGATAAAATCATATGGGCCGCAAACAACTCCTGACTAACCGTATCGTGCAAGTCACGTGCTATTCGCTTCCGTTCTTTCTCGATGATTGCTTCTTCCTTAACTAGACTTTGATTTTCAGCCTTTTGAACAGCCTCAGTCAAGAGGATTAGCTTACCGGACAAGTTCTTGAAACTAGCATCCAAATCTGGATCTGCAAAGGAAACTACCTCTTTTCCTGCTAGCAGTCGCTTGAGATTAACCTGCATTTTTCTGCGAGAGACTTCTTCTATCACGCGCCAAAAGAGGACAAAAAAGAAGGTCATGGAAAGGCTAAAGACCAAGATCAAGAAGATGAATTTCTCTGTTTTCTCGATATCCTGTAGCAAATAGGACCAATCCAGTTCAAAAATATCAAGTAGACTATTGGTCAAAAAGAGGATAAAGAGGAAAGAAGTCGGACCGATTAACAGATACGATTGCTTTTTCATCCTCTGACCACCTCCACATCGCCAACCATAGTAGTTAGGAAAATCTTGACGCTCTTGTTACTCTTGAGGTAGTCTCTGGTTTCCTGATGATAGTGTTCATTTCGAAGGGATCTCTTCGGCTGATGAAGGAAGGTAAGATCTCCATAGAGGCAGTTGACACTGAGGCTGATTTCCACATCAACAGGTACGATAATCCTAGTCGTTCCGACCATTTTTCTAAGGATAATGACATTGTCATGATTGGTTAGGATAACTCTTTCTAGATGAATGGTGTCCTTGCCCATGAGGCGAAAGAGGTTGATATCGTCAAACTGGCAGGTCTGGTGGCTAGAAAAATGATGGAGATTGCCAAACCAAGGATTGCGTTCATTTTTAACCGTTACCACCTCTTCAAAGACCAAGTCGGTCTCCTCTCTTTCTTGATTCATCATCGGATAGAGAAGAAAGAGACTATAAATCACTGCCACAAAGATAGCTAATATCACAAAGGGATTGAGCATGACGATGAAAAAGAAAAGAATAGTCGCCACAAGGAGGAAAACGTTGTTGCCCTCTTTACCTGTATAATAGCGGAGCAAGAGCAAAAAGAGGAATAGAATCAGCAAAAAACGCGAAAAATGCTCTGATACCATCAAAATCAGAGCTCCCGTCAACAGACAGGCTTCAATAAATAAAAAGAATTGAAATTTTTTCATAGACGCATCCTCTCCCTTCTATTTTATCACAATTCAAAAAAGTCACCTCGGTCTGAGGATGGAAAAAGGAGATAGGGCAGAAATTGCTCCTACAAGCTAGGTTTCATCAACTCACTACAGTTGACAAAGAGATACAAAAAAGAGCGGGATTCTTGTCCCGACCTCTCTACATCTGATCTTTTGCTTCTTTTAGTTTACCGTAAAGAATATAGTCTACGTTCTGCAGGTCTGCAATGGTGGCACAATTAAGGGCACACATGATCAAACGCAGGTCTTCTTTCCAGCCTTGGACAATGCCAATCACCTCTTCGACGGAGTAGGTTTCAATCAACTCTAGAACAGTACGTGACAGTCCTACAGCCTTGGCACCAAAGACCAAGCACTTAATCATATCCAGCGGATTCCGAACGCCTCCACTGACCAAGAGTTCGACCTTGTCTTTCCAGTCTTGGGCATTGAGGAGGGCTTGCATGGTGGACTGGCCCCATTGATTAAGGTAATCATGCTGGCCACTGCGACGGTTTTCAATGTAAGCAAAGCTGGTGCCACCACGACCCGACAGGTCAACCGTTCGAACGCCCAGTTCATAGGCTCTTTCGATGGTCTTGGCATCCATTCCAAAGCCTACTTCCTTGAGAATAATAGGAACGGGGATTTGTTTGCTATAGTCTGCCAGATGCGATTGCCAGCTTCTGAACTTTCGTTCTCCCTCAGGCATGAGCAATTCCTGCATAACATTAACATGGACCTGCAGGAGGAGAGGATTCATCTCTTCTACAGTCTGAAGCCCTAACTCAACAGATTTGTCCAATCCAATATTGGTTCCTAGGAGGAGATTTGGATGGCTAGATTTGACAGAAAAAGAGTCATCTGTAGGATTTTTTAGGGCTGCGCTATAAGATCCCGTCACAAACAAAATCCCACAGGCTTCTGCCACCTGAGCCAGCTTTTGATTGATTTCTCTCCCCTTATCGCTCCCACCTGTCATGGCATTGATATAAAAAGGAAAGTCCCACTTTCGACCTGCAAACTCAGTCGAAAGATCAATTTCATCCAGATCGTAAAGAGGCAGGGAAGAATGAATCAACTCCACCTCATCAAAGCTATTATAGGAACTTTTCTGCTCAAGGGCATAGCGGATGTGCTCGTCCTTACGATTTGTCGTCATGTCCTATCCTTTCTTGGTATAAGAGCTCAATCCCCAGATCGGCCCAGCGATTTTTTATGATGTCAGTTGATTGCTCATCAAAACTCAAGGCAATTCCACAGTCACCACCACCAGCGCCACTACTTTTGGCAACAGCCAGCAAATATTGACTGGCTTCTTTCAACTGTCTCAGCGAAGGCGTGTAAATATCTGCGCTCAAGCCTTCTAAAAGCTGACTGGCTGTTCCCACCTGCTCGATAATTTTTTCTGCATTTCCCTGCTCCAAGGCTTCTACCAAAGCAACCACCGTTGCTTTTGAGGAAGTTAAAAAATTCTGATTGATGTTTTGCTTGATTTGCTGAACCATTTGACTCGATACGGCCACTTCTTTGGTCCATCCCACTAGGAAATCACATTCTAGACCTGGTTTTACTTGTGAGATAGAAAAGCCCCAATCACGCTCCAAAACTGTTGCCAAGTTTTCTTCTTCCAACCAAGCAGCCACCTTCTGGCGATCAAAAGATTGGTAGAGAACCAAATCCTCTGCCACAATACAGGCAAGGTCTCCCATGGAACCATTGTCACCTCGCTTGAGTAAGACCGCGCTAGCCAGCTTGAACAAGAGATCTTGATCAATTGAAAGATGATACAGAGCTAGCAGAGCCTTAATCACCAAGACAACGACGCTACCACTAGAACCCAGACCAAACTTTTTCCCTTCCCGTTCCATTTTTCCTCGGATCTCCAAGGAAAAAGGTCGCAAGATCTGCCCACGATCAGCAAGGAAATCATTCATCAAAGCAATTGTTTCTTGAATCAAACTGTAGGCAGGATTTGGCGTCAAGTCTACTGCGAAATCAAACAGATCTGAATAGATACGGTAGCTATCAGAAAAGTCAATCTCTCCCCTCATATAGATAGGTATCGCCTTTATCAAGGCCAGCTGTCCTGGCTCTAGAATAGCATATTCACCTGCCCAATAGAGTTTCCCGCAAGTTTTAACAGCAATCATCTTGGCTCAAATCCTTTGTTTTTGACACAATCAAGCGATAACGTTGACCGAAAATTTCTGATAAATGCTTCAAGTCTTCCTCTTGACAGAGGACCTTGACATTGGGACCAGCATCCATGGTAAAGTAGCAGGCCTCTCCTTGCTCGCGAAGTTGACGGACAAAATCCATAGCTTCATAGCTTGCATCCGTCAGATAAGAAAAGGATGGTGATGCTGTTTTTGTCGTAGCGTGCATAGCAAGGGCATTTTTCTCAGTCAATTCCCCAACCTTGGCAAAGTTATTCTCTTTGAGATAAACCAGCATATCCTGATAATCCTTCTCAGACTGGCGTACCCAGTCATCAAAGGTCGTCGAGGTTTCCACACAAAGTTTCATCCCATCACGGCTAGAAATTGGTTTTTTCTTGTCCTCTAGCACCAACATGATCATAGCTAGTTTCAAGTCTGTCTCTACAGGGTAAATCTCTCCACTATCCTTATCCCAGGCACCTAGTGGTCCATAAAAACTCCGAGAAGAAGAACCAGAAGCAAACTTAGCCTCCTGTGCCAACTGACTCCGATCCAAACCAAGCTGGAAATAAGCATTGCAAGCCTTGACCAAGGCGGACAAACCACTAGAACTAGAGGACAAACCCGCTGCAGTTGGCATGTTGTTGTGGGTATCGATACGGATAAAGCCCTCACCTGCTGGACGATAGCGGTCAATGATTTTGCTCATCTTGGCATGCTCCGTCTCATTTTGGAGCTGACCATTGATATAAAATGCATCAGCTGTCGCATGGGCTGGCAGAGGCGACAAGGTTGTCTCTGTATACATATTTTCCAAAGTCAGAGAGATACTGCTAGTAGCAGGAACCATCTCTTTTTCTTTTTTCTTTCCCCAGTATTTGATAATGGCAATATTTGCGTAGGAACGTACTGTTACAGGCTTTCGATCCATGTCTGAACAGCTCCTTTCTCTTCTAATCGTTTTGCTAGTTCTTGCGCTTGGTCCAGATTGGCTACCAAGGCGATAATACAGCCTCCTAGCCCACCACCACTCATCTTAGCACCTAGAGCACCATGGCTAAGAGCCGTTTCAACAAGGGAATCTGCCTCAGGGCTACTGACACCAATTTCTTTTAAATGTAAATGCGCTCGACTGAGGATTTGTCCCAGTCCTTCAGCATCTTTTTGTCTAATTGCATCTTCTGCTTGCTGGGTCAATTCTCCCAAGGCATGCAAAAACGGTAGGACATCCTTCCCCTTGCTTTGAACCACTTGGATGGCTTCACGAGTGTGACCATAAACACCCGTATCTGCAATCACCAAATAAGTGGATAGGTCCATCTCAAGCTCTGTAAATCCTACGTTCTTGATAAAGCGAATAGGCTGGTCACTGAGGCAAGTCTTGGCATCCAAACCACTCGGATTCATATGGGCAATCATCTCAGCCCGATTAACCAAAATTTCTAATACATCATGAGGCAGGTCGGCTTGATAGTAGTCAAAAACCGCACGAATGGCTGCTATGCTGATAGCTGCTGACGAACCCATCCCCCGTTTTTCAGGGATAGCAGAGTCAATCACACAGCGAATGCAGGCTTCTTTGATATTCAAATACTCCAGCGAGGCATACACTGCCATGGACAAGGTATCCTCCTCATAAAGACGCCACGGACTTTCAGCAGGGACCACCTTACAAGTCACTTCCACCTCTAAGAGAGGCAGAGAAATAGCAGGATAGCCGTAGACTACCGCATGCTCTCCTATTAAAATAATCTTACTATGTGCCTGACCGGCACCAACTTTTTTTGTCATTTTTTCCTTTTGCTAGACGAAAAGACCGTCTTATTTTTCATACAAGTATTTATTCTTTCCTATCTATTTTATTATATTTTCACAAAAAAAGCGATTGTTTCCTTCACAATCGCCTCTTTCATTATTGGACCCATTCGCCATTATAATTGACAGAATAGCCTTCTACGGTCGTATTCACCGCTAAGGCACCTGAGCTATAAGCGTAGTACCATTTGCCATTAACCTGGAACCAGCCTGTCTTCATATCTCCATTACCTGCATTGAGGTAGTACCAAGTTGAACCATCTTTATACCAACCAGTTGCCATTGCTCCTGATGAACGGAGATAGTACCACTTGTTCCCAAGATATTGCCAGCCTGTTTTCATATCGCCATTTTCAGCATCTAAATAGTACCAAGTTGAGCCTTCCTGATACCAGCCAGTCGCCATTGCTCCTGATGAACGGAGATAGTACCATTTATTACCAAGATGTTGCCAACCAGTTTGCATTGCAGCACTTGTTGAATCTAGATAGTACCAAGTTGAGTTATCATTGGTCCAGCCACGCACTAGCTCCCCAACCGTTAAACTGTCGATACGAGCATCGAAGCTACCATCCTCCTGTAAATAATACCAATGCCCTTCGTTAGAAATCCAACCAGTTTTTAAGGTATGATAACTACGTTGATCTTCAAAATAATAGACTCGTTTCTCTGCTGGACTATCATATTGTTCCCCATGATGTTTGTTGGTATTTGTAACAGTTTTTGCTTCTAAAACTTGCTTACCAACAAATTCTTGTAGTACCCCATCTTGACCAAAGTAAAACCAATCTGGTCTAAAAGCAACATCTTGCCTTAGAGAAGAACCAATCGTAACCCCTTTGTGTGGAGCAGGTATATATTGCCAGCCGACAACCATCTCTCCAGATAAAGGATCAAAGTAATAGTACTTCCCATCAATCACTCGCCAGTAGGTTTCTTTGATGTCACCCTTCTTATAGTAGGTTCTACCATTTTCTTGGACAAATTGCCAGCCTTCTGAATCAACATCATCCGCAAAGACGGTGCTTATCGCTAGCAAAGCAAAGAAAAAGACTGCTACTAGAACTTGCATCATTCTTTTTACTATTTTCATTCGATCTTTCCTCCATAACTGATTGTAGCAAAGACTTTACTGTATGTCAATATATAGAAACTTCTCAAAAAAAGCAGTTACACAACTGCAACTGCTTTTCTATTCTTGCATGGTGTACCCAACACCACGCACGGTTTTAATGTAGCTTTTTTGACCTTTTACATCAAGCTTGCTACGTAGATAACGGATATAAACATCCACGATATTGGTTTCTGTCGCACTTTCGTACTTCCAAACACTTTCCAACAACTGCTCACGAGTCAAGACCTTCTTGCTTCCCATGAGAGTGGCCAAAAGGTCATACTCACGGCGCGTCAGAGCAATCATCTCCTCGCCACGATAAACGGTATGATGTTCTACATCCATACGTAGGTTACGGTATGACGTTGGGACCTTCATCTGACTACAGTGTTGGTCAATGAAGTCCCGACCTCGGAAAATCGCTGAAATACGAGCCACCAGCTGATCAATAATCACTGGCTTATAGATGTAAGAAACGGCGAAGCGCTGGATTGTCTCAATCTGGTCTTGCAATTCTTCGCGATGGTCCAAGACCATAATCACTGAGGCTGGTTTTGTCCGACTAAGCCTCTCTGCAAAATCCTGGGCTGTCATATCCCCCAGACGAGCATTCAGTAAAATCAAGTCATAATCTGTCTGGAGAGCCATGGAGAGGGCTTTTTGCCCCTTCTCTACAAGATCAACACGGTATTGCTCTTTTTGGAGTTCCAGACTGAGAAAACGAGCGAGATTTCGTTCTTTCTCAAGTAATAAAATCCGTTTCCCCATGGCAGACCTACTTATTTTTCGTCATACCAAGAGTAGTGGAATGTTCCTTCTTTGTCTTTACGTTGGTAAGTGTGGGCACCAAAGTAGTCACGTTGTGCTTGGATTAAGTTAGCAGGAAGGTCTGCTGAACGATAGCTATCAAAGTAAGTAATAGCTGCTGAGAAGGTTGGCACTGGTACACCAGCTTGAACAGCAAGAGCTACGATATCACGAACTGCTTGTTGGTACTTAGCAGTAACATCCAAGAAGTACTCATCCAAGAGAAGGTTTGCAAGGTCTGCATCACGGTTGTAGGCATCTGTGATCTTTTGCAAGAAACGAGAACGGATGATACAGCCATCACGCCAGATAGAGGCGATGTCCGCAAATGGCAAGTTCCAGTTATTTTCTTTAGAAGCCACACGCAATTGGGCAAAGCCTTGTGCGTATGAGATAATTTTTGAGAAGTAAAGTGCTTGACGGATCTTTTCGATCAACTCAGCCTTGTCACCTTCAAATTTGAAGGCAGCTGGTTTTGGAAGGACCTTGCTAGCATGTACACGCTCTTCTTTGTATGTAGAGATGTAGCGGGCAAATACTGACTCAGTGATCAGTGACAATGGCACACCAAGGTCAAGTGCTGATTGGCTAGTCCATTTACCCGTTCCTTTGTTTCCTGCAGCATCCAGGATGTAGTCTACGATTGGTCCATCTTGACCTTCATCATCTTTACGGCTCAAGATATCAGCTGTGATTTCGATCAAGTAGCTGTCCAACTCACCCTTGTTCCACTCAGTAAAGATTTCAGCCATGTCTTCTGCAGAAAGGCCAAGCAAGTGTTGCATGAGGTCGTAGCTTTCTGCGATCAATTGCATGTCACCATACTCGATACCGTTGTGGACCATTTTCACATAGTGACCAGCTCCATCAGGACCGATGTAAGTCACACATGGTTTGCCATCTTCTGGTGCTTTAGCTGAGATTTCTTCGAGAACGTCCGCAACCAATTCGTAGGCTTCTTTTTGTCCACCAGGCATGATAGAAGGACCTTCAAGGGCACCTTTTTCACCACCAGAAACTCCAGTACCGATAAAGTTGATACCTGAGTTTGCCAATTCTTCATTACGACGGATAGTATCTTTGTAGAAAGTGTTTCCTCCGTCAATCAAGATATCACCCTTGTCAAGGTGGGGAAGAAGGGCTTGAATAGTAGCGTCTGTACCAGGCCCAGCTTGAACCATCAGCATGATACGACGTGGTTTTTCGATTGAGTTTACAAAACTTTCAACGTCATAGCTTGGTATAAAGTTCTTTTCAGGATGGCAAGCAATTACGTCTTCTGTTTTTTCTTTACTACGGTTGTAAATGGCAACTGTATAACCACGAGATTCGATATTTAGGGCAAGGTTACGACCCATTACGGCCATACCTACGACACCAAAGTTAGCTTTTGTCATGTGACACTCCTCTTATTTCATTTGTTTTATTTTATCATTTTTACCTATGAAAGGAAAGAATTTTGTAACGGACTCCTAATAGTCCAAGTCATCTGCATGACCAGAACCATTCCCTACAAAGTAACCCGTCTTACAGTTGAGGGTGAAGAGGTAGGTTCCATCTGGTTTGTAAAGGTTGTAATAGCCGTTTCCGTTTACAATATTGACACGTTCGAGAATGTATTGGTTGCCAGTTATATAGCCACGAGCACGTGAGGTTGCTAGGATTTGTTCCAATACACCATCTGCAAACGTCCAAGCAGGGTTATTGCTATCGTCTACAGCTGATTGGTTGTAGGGTACACGACTAACACTTCTTTGAAGATTAACCCCATCGCCAGATAAACCACCATTTGTATCTCTAGCCGGTGCTGTGGTACTTGTTGAAGGTGTCGTACTACTTGCACTGCTTTCTGTAGCTGAACTTGAGCTTGCTTGACTTGAGCTGGAACTTGAGCTGGAAGCACTGGTTTGTTGGCTCTTACCAAGGCTAATCGCCTGAGCTAACAGTTTATCAAGCTCTGTATTTCCCGTTTTAACTTCCGTGAACTTAGCATCCGCCTTGGCTTTAGCATTGGTATTCAAGACACCATCAGTAATAGCTGGACTTTCAAAGAGGGCATTGACATCTTGAATGGCCTTGATTTGAGTTGCTAGGCTATCGTATCTTGACTTAGCTAGTGTATAATCACGGCTACCTTCTAACTTATCCAATAAGGTTTTTAGCTGGTTCAATTTATCGAACTGGCTATTTTTTAAAGCAGCCTTATTGGCATCTGTATAGAAGGAATCATAAAGCGTATTGAACTCTTGCAAGTCGGTTTGCGATTCTTGATTTCCTGAAGATGATTGAGAAGACTGGATTCCTTGGTTCGAACGGGATACCTGACGGTAAACATAATATGTCCCAGCAAGAACAAGAATCGCAGCTACCACAGAAACGATGGTAATCACACGTTTCTTTTTAGAGCCTGTTTCAGGTTCCGTCTGTACTGATCGTGATAGGGAAGTATAGGTTTCTTCTTGTTCCTCATTTTCCTCATTCATTTCCTTGGATGCTGTTTCTGTTAAAACGAGAGGCTCTATTTCAGTACTTTCCTCATCTTGAAGTGGTGGAACAAACTGAGTAGTTTCTTCATTGTCTATCTCTTCAATAGATTCCTCGGAAACCACATCTGAACCTTCTACCTGATCCGAAGGTTCACTTGATTCACGAACTTCTTGGATCAATTCCTCTAAGTTTTGAGTAGAAGCCAACTCTTCTTTTTTAAACTGACGAGTTTCGAACTTATCTGCCTCGATCTCTTCGCGGTGCTGTTTGATGTATTTGTCCAAGATGTTGTCTTCAGGCAATACTCCAGCCTCAACCTCCTCATTCTTACGAATTGCTTGACCAACAGTCAAATCTTTTGCTTCGTCAAAGTCGAATTGTGGCTCTTGCTGTTCTTTTTTATGACGATCATGTCTTTTCTTGCTCATGAGTTTACCTTTCTATTTTACCTCTTGGCGTTTCACACGCTGACCAAAGTATTGATACAAATCCACTTTCAAGGTCCCGTTATAGAGTTTTCGTTTTTTATCTGCTGGACTTCCGTACTTACTTTCAAAAGCTCCGTCACTCGTCAGGATAAACTTACTCCAGGTTTTCAGTGGTGCAAAGACCTGTCCCATCTCAGCATAAAGTTTCGTAACTCCTGCATCATCGGACAAGCGCTCCCCATATGGTGGATTGGAAATGATAACGCCATTGATCTTGTCTGTGCGCAAGTCCTGTACCCGCATTTGCTTAAAGGTGATATCTCCTGCAACACCTGCTGCTTGGGCATTCGCCTTGGCAATTTCTACCATACGAGCATCAATATCACAGCCCATAATGTCCAGCTCAAGTTCACGATTGATTTTCTTAGCAGCATCAGTACGGACCTCTTGGATTAACCGATTGCTGACCCAGTTCCATTCCTCAAAAGCAAAGGAACGGCGAAGGCCTGGCGCCATCTTTCTGGCAATCATAGCCGCCTCGATACAGAAAGTTCCTGAACCACAGGTCGGATCAATCAAGGGCTTGTCTGGATACCAGTTAGATAGTTGTAAAATGGCCGCTGCCATATTTTCCTTGATAGGCGCTCCACCTTTTTCCGTACGATAACCACGTTTAAAGAGGCTAGAACCTGTCGTGTCAATCATAACAGTTGCCACATCCTTAAGGATGGACACCTCAATCTTAAACTCAGGACCAGTTTCCATCAAAGGAACTCCTTCCGGGCGGGCATAGTGTTTTTGTAATTTCTTCACAACAGCTTTCTTAGAAATGGCCTGAACACTGGGCTCGTTATGAAGTTTTGACTTAACACATTTGGCCTTTGAAATCGGGAAACGTGCTCCTAGCGGGAGATAGTTTTCCCAATCTAGAGCAAAAACACCTTGAAAAAGCTCTTCAAAGGTCTTAGCTGGAAAGCTTCCGACTACAATCTTGATGCGATCCGCTGCACGAAGCCAAAGATTGGTCTCAATGATTGCCTTCACATCTCCTTGGAAGCGGACACGCCCATTTTCAACCTGGCAATCATAACCAAGGTCTCGCACCTCACGTCCAACGGCAGCCTCAAGACCCGCCGCAGCAGTTGCGATTAAATTAAATTGTTCTTTCATTTCTAGTCTTGCAAGACCTTTCTCTTGTTCACTTTAAAAAATGAGGTTGAGAAAGATTTCTCAGCCCCAACCTATATGCAATTTTCTATAAGCCATGTTTTGTTCCAGAAGTGACTAGGACCACTTCCTTCGATAATCATCTGTCTACCGCTAACAGCACGAAGCTGCTAGCAGTCAGAGTACTACGTTCGTTTCCGTGCACTCCATGCCCCGACCAAAATTTGGGTTGCTAGCTTGAGGGGTTTACCGCGTTCCACTCTCTCTGTTTCCAGAAAGACTCCGTCACTGTGGCACTTTCAAACCTATTCTGACCTATCCGAAGACTTAGCCATTTCGACTGCCGTAACGATCACTCGTCCCTAGGCTTATGGATTCACCTAGCACAAACACTACAGGCATCACAGCCTGTGCTAGCATGGACTTTCCTCATGAAAAGAGAACCTCTTCACGCGATTATCCAAAAATTGCACTCATTCCTTAGTCAATTATCAATCTTGGTTGTCTAAGATTTGCTTACCAAATACTTCTTTTTCGAGACGATTTAAGCGTTTCAAAATATCAAAATTTGTCATTGAAGTAGAAGCTGTTACTTCAATAGAGTCTGGTTGAGTTGGAGCCGCCTGTGGTTTACGAGACAACTCCTCCTTCAAATCGGCAATTTCTTGGCGAAGGGATTTGACCAACGCTGCGTAAGTTTCATAATCCTTAATCACATCATCTAAGAATTCATCCACCTCTGCTCTGCTATATCCACGCACTTCGCGTCCAAACTCTTGTTCAAAAATATCTTTTGCTGAAAATATAATACTTGCCATGTCTCTCTCCATTCTGGGTTACTAGTATTATTATATAAAAAAAGACAAGTAAAAATCAAGGTCAAAGGGTTACTTTTCGAAAAAATTTTCTACTATTTCATTCAAATCCTCAAATGTTAATCGTCTTGTAACATAGTCCGCTTGATTTTTCATCATTTGGTAAATATATCGTAACTTAGTTTCCTTTTCTTCATCATAAAAAAGATAGCAAATATCTGTGTTCTCCAGTAAGAATTTCTGATAATCACGTAGTTGTCCCTTGTGTTCATACTGTGAATAGGCATATTTGACAAAATCAACTTGCTTGAATTCGCGCAACTTCACTTGATTGGCTTCATTCCAGTTACTGCCATGGGTTTCAAAATCAAAAATGGTCGCCAGCTGAAATCCATAGTCTATTTTCATGTCTTTTGCCACCTGAAGCACCCAGTACTCAAAGCCCAGAGCCCCAGTAAATAAAAGCCAGTTCACCCCTTCCTCCGCTAAACGCTCCAGGTCTCTCCGAATAGCTGTTTTGATAATATCAACGCGAATATCCTTATCATTAAAGAGACCAAGGTCGAAGGCAGAATAGCCTAAAATCAAGACTGTATGCATTTTTTCATCCTTTCTGTATACTTTTATGGTATAATAGAGTGATGTTATTGTACCAATAAGGAGAATTATGGTCAACTATCCACATAAAATTTCATCACAAAAAAGACAACCATCCCTTTCAAAAACTAAAAATTTCGCAAATCGGGGGATGTCCTTTGAAAAGATGATCAATGCTACGAACGACTACTACTTGTCGCATGGGCTGGCTGTTATCCACAAGAAACCGACTCCCATCCAAATCGTACGTGTCGATTATCCCCAAAGAAGTCGAGCCAAGATCGTTGAAGCCTACTTCAGACAGGCCTCAACCACAGACTATTCGGGGGTTTATGATGGATACTACATCGACTTTGAAGCAAAGGAAACTAGGCAGAAACATGCGATCCCGATGAAGAATTTTCATCTCCATCAAATCCAACACATGGAACAAGTCCTTGCCCAACAAGGGATCTGCTTTGTACTCCTTCACTTTTCTTCTCAGCAAGAAACCTACTTATTGCCGGCCATTGACTTGATTCGTTTCTATCATCAAGATATGGGACAAAAGTCAATGCCACTTGGATATATTCAAGAAAATGGATATAGGATTGAGCCTGGTGCCTTTCCTCAGATTCCCTATCTCGATATTATCAAAGAACATTTACTGGGTGGTAAAACAAGATGAACAAACAAATTTTCCTGCGAATAGCTAAGTATGTCAGTATCTGTCTCTTAACTGTATTTATCGCAGCAGTTGTGCTAGGCGGGGGACTCTTCCTCTACTATGTCAGCAAGGCTCCGGCCCTATCTGAAAGTAAACTAGTTGCTACAACGTCTAGCAAGATCTATGACAAAAACGAAGAACTCATTGCCGATCTTGGATCAGAACGTCGGGTAAATGCGCAAGCAAATGAAATCCCTACTGAGTTGGTTAATGCCATCGTATCAATTGAAGACCATCGTTTCTTTAATCACCGTGGGGTTGATACTATTCGTATCCTCGGTGCCACTCTACGAAATCTTCGTGGTGGTGGAGGCCTTCAGGGAGCTTCAACCTTAACGCAGCAGCTGATTAAATTAACTTATTTCTCTACATCAACGTCGGACCAGACCCTTTCACGTAAGGCTCAAGAAGCTTGGCTAGCCGTTCAACTTGAACAGAAAGCAACCAAGCAAGAAATCCTGACCTACTACATCAACAAGGTCTACATGTCAAACGGTAACTACGGTATGCAAACTGCTGCCCAAAATTACTATGGCAAGGACCTCAAAGATTTGAGTATCCCTCAGTTGGCTCTCCTTGCCGGTATGCCTCAGGCTCCAAACCAGTATGATCCGTACTCGCATCCAGAAGCCGCTCAAGAACGTCGTAATCTCGTCCTCTCTGAGATGAAGGGGCAAGGTTACATTTCAGCTGAGCAATATGAAAAAGCGATTAATACTCCGATTACAGATGGGCTTCAAAGTCTAAAATCGGCTAATAGTTATCCTCCATACATGGACAACTATCTCAAAGAGGTGATCGATCAAGTCGAACAAGAAACAGGCTACAACCTCTTAACGACTGGTATGGATGTCTACACCAACGTTGATCCTAAAGTTCAACAACATCTCTGGGATATCTACAATACCGACGAGTATGTCAACTATCCTGACGATGAAATGCAAGTAGCTTCAACAATCGTGGATGTGACAAACGGGAAAGTTATTGCTCAGTTAGGTTCTCGTCACCAATCAAGCAATGTTTCCTTCGGAATCAACCAAGCTGTTGAAACCAACCGTGACTGGGGTTCTAGCATGAAGCCGATCACAGACTATGCTCCTGCCTTGGAGTATGACATCTACGACTCAACTGCTTCGATTGTACATGATGTTCCATACAACTATCCTGGAACAGATACCCCTCTTTACAACTGGGATAGAAGTTATTTTGGAAATATCACCATCCAATATGCGCTCCAACAATCACGGAATGTGCCGGCTGTAGAAACGCTAGAGAAAGTAGGACTTGATCGTGCCAAGACGTTTCTAAATGGACTCGGTATTGACTACCCAAGCATACACTATGCTAATGCTATTTCAAGTAATACAACTGAATCTGACAAAAAGTATGGAGCAAGCAGCGAGAAGATGGCTGCGGCTTATGCTGCTTTTGCCAATGGCGGTATCTACCGCAAACCTATGTATATCAACAAGATTGTCTTTAGTGATGGCAGTTCAAAAGAATTCTCTGATTCTGGTACACGTGCTATGAAAGAAACGACAGCCTATATGATGACAGATATGATGAAAACTGTCTTGGCATACGGAACTGGTCGAGGAGCCTACCTCCCTTGGCTACCACAAGCTGGTAAAACTGGTACGTCAAACTATACAGATGATGAGATTGAAAACTACATTAAAAATACGGGTTATGTAGCTCCGGACGAAATGTTCGTTGGCTATACTCGTAAATATTCAATGGCAGTTTGGACAGGTTACTCAAATCGTCTTACTCCTATCGTTGGTGATGGCTTCTATGTTGCTGCGAAGGTCTACCGTTCAATGATGACTTATCTCTCTGAAGATGATCATCCTGGTGACTGGACTATGCCTGAGGGTCTCTACAGAAGTGGAGAATTCGTATTTAAAAATGGTGCTCGTTCTACATGGACTACACCTGCTCCACAGCAAGCCCCATCAACTGAGAGTCCAAGCTCATCATCAGAAAGCTCAACTTCACAGTCTAGCACAACTACTCCAAGCACAAATAATAGTACGACTACCAATCCTAACAATAATACGCAACAATCAAATACAATCCCTGGCCAACAAAACCAGAATCCGCAACCAGCACAACCATAACATTTATCACCCAGAATACTCTGGGTGATTTTTTCATAGCAGTATCGTATTTATGTGCTTAGCAAAAGCCTGAGAAGAAATCTTCTCAGGCTTTCTACGTACTATAAACCTCATTGAGAAAGATAAGAAACGGATTTCGTAATCTTGTTAAGAGGTTTTACTAAATACTAGTCTTTCTTTGTTTTTGCTACAAAGAGAGCAGATAGGACTAGGCTAACACCTGCTAGGAAGAGGGCTGTGTCAGATTGACTTTCACCAGTTGCTGGCAAGTTTTGTTCAGCTGTTTCTGGTCTAGCTATTTCTTGCTTATAATCTGGCATCTTACCTTGATCGGAAGCTAAAGAGCTAAGTTTAAACTCAGGTTTCTCTACTGTTTGAGCGGCTTGGTTACCTACTGTCGATAATGGGCCTGTGTACTCTGGAAGCTCATGTACCAAGGCTTCAACTGCATTGACACTTCCCTTGAACTCAGACTTCTCAACTGTTGGAGCTGGTTGGTCACCTACTGTTGCTACTGGGCCTGTGTACTCTGGAAGTTCATGTACTAGGGCTTCAACTGCATTGACACCACCTGTGAATTCAGGAACCTCAAGAACAGGTGCTGGCTCTTCGCCCTTACTTGATTGAACCGATTCTTCTGTTAATTCTTGATAGAAGCTCGCCAATTCATAAAACTCAGCCTTGCCACCCTCCCAGACTAATTTAACGTCTAGAAGAGAGCCGCCATTTCGGATAGCGAAGGTTTGGAGACTGGATGTAATGGCACCGAGGTCTGTCCAGCTGTCTTGACCATCCTTGAGTGTTCTAGCAAGAATGCGTGCTTGCGCTCCTTCAGGAAGACTAGAGACAAGACGAAGATGGTTGGCATTAGTTGGCTCAGACAAGTGATACACCAATTCGCCCTTGTCTTTTTCAGACTTGTAGCTGGTCAAGACTTTGCCGTCTACAAGATTATTATAAAGGTTGCCTTGGCTTTCTCCACTACTTCCTTCTACTGTTGGATCATTGATTGGTTTGACAAATTCACCATCGTTGATGACCAATTCTGTAAAGCCTACAAAACGGGCATCATAGTCTGCTGTATAGAGGACACGGAGATAGTTGGCTTTGACCGGTGTCGTCAATTCGCCCTCGATGTAGCGATTTCCTGGCATCTTAGAATCATGTGTCCAACCATCTGTCAATGAATCATCGTGTGTGCTATTGGCCATACCATCTCCTACTGTAACGACATCAGTCCAAGTTTTACCGTCTTGGCTGACTTGAATCTTACCATCACGAAGATAGTTTTGAGTTCCGTCTTGGATATAAGCTCTAATCTTCTTGATGGTACGTTCGCTACCAAGTTTCAAGGTCACATGACCATCTTTACGAGCATAGTCTGAGAACTCAACGAAGTTGTTATAAACACCATCAAATAATTGATCTAGGTTGTTCAGTTTACGAACATCATTGCTTCCGTATGTTGGATGAATGCCCATAGTTGTAGATTCTAGTTTGGTTGCTTGCACTTCTTTGGTTGTCACAAGGAGAGAAGTGGCTGTCACAGCTTGTTCCTGATCTGTTTTATTGACCAGACGCACATAACGTACCAAGTGACTCACTACAGATCTGTCTGTCAACTGGCTAGCTGGCGTCCACTCTTGCGCATTTGCAGAGTACTCAAGGCTAAGAGCAGGGTTGGTCTGACCTTGGAGCTGGATGCTCTTGATTTGATGGATACGGTCAAGCTTCATTCCTAGATAGCTATGAGCAGGGAGTTTGGTTCCAGCTGGAATTTGAAGTTCGTAACTGCCCAAGCTATCCACTACCGGCGTTTCCTTCAATGATTCCACGTTGGTGTCTGTTAACTCACTATTTCCAGAGCGTGTCTCAACAGAGAAGTCTTGGATACGCCACCAGAGGTCAAGGGCCTTGGTATTGCGTACTCGGATGTAACGAGCATTAATCGCTCTGGTCACTTCCTTAGTTTGCTCACCTGATAGGCGATCCAACTCTTGCCATGCAGTTCCATCTGTAGAGTACTCAAGTACACCTGTGGCAAGCTTATCACCCGTTCCTTGGCGAAGTCGTACTTTAGTGACTGACTTGACTTCGCCAAGATCAAGTTGTGCCCAGGCATCTACTGGAGTGGTATTGCTACCGTCAGCATTTGCCATCATGGCTTCTGTATTGTCCTTGCCATCAGTGATTTGACGGGCTGAGGTATTTAGTTTGTAAACTAAGTTTGAGCTTAGACTAACTGTCGTTGCTTGTTGGCTACGAGCTTTTTCAACTGGACGGTTGACTGCAATTTCCTGAACTGCAAACCAAGTGTTCTCGCGGTCTGCTGTCGCAATCATGCGAACTGCCTTGGCCTTGATGTTGAGATTCTCAAACTTAAGAAGGGATTCATTTCCGACATAGCTTGGCTCTTTCAAGGTTACCCAGTTATCATTTTCATCTTGATACTGCACTTCTGCCTTACTAAAGGTGTCATTTGGATTTGCCTGCGTTCCCATAGCAAAGGTCAATGTTTGAATCGCTATCGGTTTGTTGAACTTCATACCAATATAATCACCTGTCTTGATGCTATTTGGTGATTTAATAATCGCATGAGTTGCCAAATCGCCATCCGTCACTTCTGCCAAACCACCTTCTACACCTGTTCGATTGGTGATAAAGGTACTGATGATTTGGTCTGGATGCAAGACTTTTTGAACTTCAGACGCTAGAACTTCTTTCAAGGATAGGATAAATGGACGAATATGTTGAACACCCAATTCAGCTTTTTCCATATGGTCTACATAATAGAAGGTGTGAGTTTGAGACTGTTCGTACAATTTCAAACCTTTATAGTAGCTATCCCAAAGTTTGGCTGCATCGTTTGTAGCCATGGCTTCAGTTCCTGTAAGGAAGGCATCGAGAGCATTCATTTGATCGATTGCATTATCCAACCAATAGTGGATTTGGGCAACCATTTTTTTATCGCCTGATGCTTTATAGAGTTCGGCTGCTTCTTTAATCTTGGCAAATTCAGCTCGCAAGGCTGCACGTTCTGCAGTCACATCCTGACCTGCTTTGAGCTTGGTCATGAAGTCTGTTAATTTTGGAGCCAAGTCTACAGATTCTTCTAGTTTGACGACACGATTATCCATGTTTTGGTTGATCATGTGCTTACCAAGTTCGCGGAAGGCTGCTGATACCTTGCTATCTTCAAAATGACCATTTTCTACAAAGTTGAAGGCAATATCATTGATTTTCTTAGCTTCTTCTTCTGATTTCCACTGTTTCCATGAGTATTGAGCTCCTGAAAAGAGGGCAATCTTAGATGGTTCAGACTGTTGCATTGGGTTCAACATGATACCAGATAGCAAGCTAGGATCCACATTCGGATGAAGGAATTTCTCACCACCACCTAGAATCAAGTGCTGTTTAGAGTTATCTGTTACAGGCCAGTTAATCCAAAGTGAAACTGGGCGATAGGTCTTGCCACCTGCGGATAGATTATTTTTAAGAGTTGAAAGGAAGCTTTCAGAGACTTCACCCCAAATCTTACCACCCGTCAAGGTCATGGATGTTGAACTTGGGAGATTTTCATTGAGGGATTTCAACTCATCCTCACGTCCATTACCCCAATACTGGCCAGGAACAAAGATCATTTCTTTGCGAAGACCGCTGTAGGTTCCCTGCATTTCAGTCAACCACTTGGTCATATCTTGCATCAAGCGGTTATAGCTATTGTAGCCTCCGACAGGGCTTGGAGCATCATCTGCAAGGATACCAAATTCGCGGACACCCACTTTCATCAACTGGGTAAATTTAGCCTTGATGGTTGCCAAATCTTCTTGGTAATGCACTTCATTGCCAAAGCGGATGCGGTTGTTCATGAATGGATGGATAGTCCAGACATAGCGGGTTTTGCTCTGATTTCCAACACGAGCAAGTTCACGAATTTCTGCTAGTTTTTCTTCTGGATAGAGTTCACGCCATTTCTTGTTGTGGTATGGATCATCTTTCGGTGCAAAGAAGTATTGGTTCAATTTCAAATCGCCACCAAAACGCATGAGCTCTGCACGATCTGCGTTAGACCATGGGTTTCCATAGTAACCTTCGATGAAACCACGGTTCTTGAGCTCTGCGTAATCTTCTACTGTCACATTGCGAAGAACTGGAACTTGACTTTCCTTGAGCATATGTTTCAAGGTTGTCAAACCATAGAAGACCGCATCAGTGTCTTTTCCGACGATGGAAATCGAGTTATCCTTGATGCTCAAGACATAGGCGTCAATCTTGTCAAAGAAACCTGCTGAAACCTTGGACAAGTTTTGCTCTGCTTGTGAACCTTGTCCATGCACTCCAAGATAGATATTGGTTGCGCCAGCGATTGCCGCCTTACCAGTTGTATAAGATACTTGATTGTCCTGCAAGACACTCTTCAAGCGATTGCGAGTATAGATATCGAGTTGATCGCCCATGACCAGATTGACTTGCTTACGAAGGGCTGTGACTCCTTCTCCATAAGTCACTTTTTGTGGCGTTGGGAAGACCTTGTACTCTTTCTTGAGATAGTCTGCGCTCTTGCTGGCAGCCACAATGCTGTCTTCGCTAGCTGGTTTACTTGCAGTGAATTGATCTGCCAATTCAACTGTTCCATCACCTGTTTGCTCTACTTTTGGTTTTTCTGGTGTAGTTGGTTTTTCTGGTTGACTTGGTGTAGGCGTTTCTTGCTCTTCTTTCACAGGTTTCAATAGATGAACTTCGGCTGCACTTGCAAAACCACCAACGCCTTCCAATACTTTCAACTCAATCTTGTTGGTATGTACCGCCGCAAAGTTGACTGTTTTTTCTTGGGCGTTGTTGTCCCAGCTTCCTTCTGAAACCTTGACCATTTGGCCATCTTTTTGTGCGTAGATTTCGTAGCGCGTCACGACACCATTTCCACCACCTGGGCGTGGGAGATAAGTCAAGCCATTGACTTTTTCTGCTTCTTTCAAGGTCATAGTAAGGGTGTATGGCGCAGTGTCACCGGTCCACTTAGTATGCCAGAAGGTATTTGGATCATTGTCAAAGGCCTTTTCAACAGCGCCTTCAGTCGCGTTTCCTGGAAGTTGCTGACTGCTTGCGGTTGCAATAATCTTATCATTTGAAATCAAGCGAGGATTTACAAATGGTTTGTCTGACAACTCTGCACTATGCAAGATTCCTTTGAAACCACCGATGCTTTCAAGCGGTAGTACCAAGCTATTGTGGGCAAAACGAGGGTGGGCTGGATTTGCAATACGCTCAATCTTTTCACCATCCACATAGACTTCTGTAGATTGTGGTTTGGTCACGATGGAGATTTGATAACGGTTGTTCTTTTCAAGTTTTTTATTGAATTGGATATGGAACTGTTCAAATTGATAAGCAAGGTAGCCGTCTTTATCAACTAGATAGATACGGTTGTCCCCACTTGTTGAGAAGGTTTGTTCCCCGTCTCCAGTGACAGTCACATCAAACTTCAAGACATGACTTGGACCAACATCACCTGCTAAGCCTTCGATGCTGCTGTCTTTCTCAAAAGCCAATCCCTGCTCGCTTGTCTTCACCTTCTTACTTGCATAGTTCTTGACGGTTTCAGGATTGATGGTAAACAAGTCGCTTTGATCAATCTCTTTATCAGGATTTGACTGTGGCGCATAAGGGCTCGTTGGTAGGGTGCGTTCTGCAAAGGTCGCAGCTGCACGGTCAGATCCCCAAGTGCGCTCCGCAGTGGTTTGCATGCTCTTGAAGAAGCGTTTAAAGATATCATAAGAGGTCAAACCTGTCTCGTGAAGGTCGATATTGTCATTCCAAACTGCGTGCCCACCACCAATAATACTTGGATGAGAAGCTGGTAGAAGTGGACCTCCACCTGTTTGGAAATCATTCGGTGTCCAGCTATTGTACTGGCGTTCGTAGTTAGCATAGTCCCCGTAGGCTGTTTGGCTATTGCTTCCACTTGGCACACTATAGGTCGGTACATCTGTGATGTTGATAATCTTAGCTCCCTGAGCAATGGCTTCATTTGGTCGTTGCCAGCTAATACTCCAGATATCAACTTCTACTCCGTTCCAATCAACCGCTGTTTTACCTCGTTTCGCACTGAGCGAACCCCAGATACGAGGGGTATAACCTTTTCCTTTAATGTATTTGATAAGGTCATTGACATAGCGGCGATAGCTTTCTCTGCTGCCATAGTATTCATCCGTTCCGATATGAACAGTTGATACCCCATGAAGTGGTGCATCTGGACCATCGAGGAGTTTGTCATAAACTGATTTGACAAAAGCTAGCGTTTCATCGTATTTATTATCTAGGTCCAGCATGGCTACGCGCTCAACATTGTGTTTGCCAGCATAATCACTCAAACTACCTTGATACATGAGGTCTGGGCGGACTTTGACAAAGGACAAGGCGTGACCTGGTGTGTCAATTTCTGGCACTAAGTTGATATGCAAGGCCTTGGCAAGTTTAATCAGATTTTGCATTTCTTCCTTGGTATAATGCTCATCTGATGTCAATTTTTGACCATTCTTACCGACAATGTCTGTCTCCACACGGAAACCAGTCTTGGCATGTTCTAGAACGTACTTAAGCTCTTCTTCTTGTGTTAAATTCTTACCTGCCAAGTGTTCTTTTAGGAAGATATAGTTATCATTAAGGTGCAACTGCAAGTCGTTCATCTTGTAGTAAGCCATGTTGAGCATGATGTCTACAAGAGTGTCATAAGGGATAAATTTACGACCTGTATCTAGCATAAAGCCACGGTGGCTGAAACTTGGGAAATCGCGAATTTCACCATTTTGTAGGTCTGTTTCTCCCATTTGAAGAAGAGTCCGAGTGGCGTAAAAGGCTCCTGTATTTGTGGCAGCTTCGATGGTAATCACATCATCTTGGATAGTGATGCCGTAGCCTTCCTTACCGTACCCCTTGTTTTCAACCTTTTTAAATTCGATTCGTTTTTGAGCCTGCTTGTCACCTGTCGCCAGTTCCAATCCACGGCTGGCAAGATCCGACTGGTAGAAGGTTGCAGCCTGATCAAAGCCTGAATCTCCTGTCGCAAGAACTGTATCTGAAGTGATAGAAGATTGGCCTTCTTTCCCATACCATTGTTGAACAGCTGGTGCTACTTTTGGTTTCACACCCACACCTTCGTCCTGATGTAGGCCCTTGATGACTACTTCAAATTCCTTAGTGAAAGTATGGCTGTCTTTGATTTGCTGCACCATAACCTTAACGCGTTGATCTGTCAGAGGTTTATGGATACGATTTTGAAGGTCAATTACACCTTGTTTATTGCTTCCGATAAGACTAACTTCCCCTGGTAGACTAGGCAAGACAAGAGACTGTCCATCTTCTGCTACTGTTAGTTCGGTTACTTGGCGGATATCCGTTACCTTACTATGGTCCGGAACGTTTGAATAAGCTCGAATTTCTTGGATACCAACATTTCTCCAGTTCATTGTTCCCGCTTGGTAATCATTGACCTCCAATTTGAGGTACTTAGCTTGGATACTGTCAGCTAGGTCTACTTTCTCATCTAAAACAGGATCTCCAGTTTTGGTATGAGCGAGTTTCCATTGTTTTTCTCCATTAGCGCCCACGTCTTCTTGACCTGCATAGTAGAGGCTCCAAGATTTGATATTGGGGTCATTCTGCCCATTACGAAGACGACGATCCCAATCAATTTCTACATGTTTGATCAAGGTAGTCTTTGGCAGAGTTAGTTCAAAAGTTGGTTTTACTGCATCTCTATCTGTAGCCCATCGAGTATTGTCATCTCCGTCGATAGCTTTATCCGCAGTAAAGTTGGTACCAGTCTCATGGTTGCTCGCCTGAGCAGTAGCACCTTCGAGATGGTTGACATCTTCTCTATCTTCGATTGGCTTTTCAGCTGGTTTTACTGCTGGTGTAGTGGTTTCCGCAGGTTGTTTGTCTGCCTTTGGTGTTTCAACCGGTTTCGGCGTTTCTGCTGGCTTGGGACTTGCAGGGCTTGCCTCTGGTTTTGCCTCTTCACTTGCTGCAGGATTGGTTCCCTCATCAGTCGCTGGAGTTTCTTCATGACTTGCTTCTGTTGCAGCTTCTGCATCTGCTTTTTCAAGCGCAGCGGCTAAATCATCTGGTAACTTATCCAAGGCTTGAACATGAGTGATACTTCCCTCTGTCTCTGAAGGTGTTGCTGTTTCTGCCGCCTGAACCATATTGGCTCCAAAGATACTAGCACCAATCATAACGGAGGCTGCACCGATTGCAAATTTTCTTATACTATAGTGACAGCGTTTCTCAAAAAAATGTCTATCCATCTTTCTCCTATTCCTTTCATCCGCATACATGAGTAAGCGGTATCATTTCTCCTTTGAAAAAGGAGAGAACCAAGAGGTCCTCTCCGGCTGTTTGTTCCTTTTTGATTCGAGTTGCTTTGAACAGCTGAAATCAAATCTCATTAATCTTCTTTACGTTTTGTCGCAAGGACCGCAGCAGATAAAGCGATACTCACACTTGCTAAGAAGAGGGCAGCTTCTGAACCATGTTCTCCTGTAGCAGGAAGTTTCTCTTCTTTATCTTCCAGAGTTTGGGTATCAGATACTGGGCTTGGAGTGAGCGGGTACTCAGGTTTTTCAACTGTTGGAGCTGCTTGATCTCCAGCGGTGGCCAATACACCTGTGTAGGCTGGTTTCTCGTTTACCAAGGCTTGGACCGCATTGACGCCACCCTTAAACTCAGGAACTTCATTTGCAGCTGCTAGAACCGCATTGGCTCCACCTTTGTATTCTGGTAATTCGTGAACCAAGGCTTGAACCGCATTAACGCCGCCTTTGAACTCAGGGACTTCATTGACAGCTGCTTCAACTGCATTAACCCCACCCTTGAACTCAGGGACTTCATGTACAGCTGCCTCTGCTGCATTGACGCCGCCTTTGAACTCAGGTACATCAAGAACTGGTGGTTGTTCTTCCCCCTTGCTACTTGTTGGAGCGTCTGGTTTCGTAGCAGAATCTTTTAATTGGTTGAGATAGTCTGCGAAGTAGGCCACCATTCTTTCCGTCAAGAGATGGTTATCCGTCGCATATTTCATGCTCGCCTGAACGCTAGCCACTTCCTCTTGATTGTCTTTGTCTGTTAATTTCTGCGCCTTAGCCAAAGCTGCCTCATAGCCAGACATGTCAAGCGGTGCTTCTGCTACTTGTGGACGGGTAAAGATGAGTTCCGCTGCAGATTGGTATTTATCGCCACCATCTCCGTAAGTCTTGGTACCCGTAAGGACAATTTTCTTAGCCTTGATTATCTTGCCAAAGTCAATGTCTTTTGGCCTGTTGTTATCTGGCCAATCTGTCACGGTGAAAGTATGCTCCTTACCAGACTCATCTGTGACAACCAGTTTCACATCACGCAAGTTACCATTTGAACCTGATCCACGTGGAACATAGCGAAGTCCAGTGATTTCAGTTGGTTCTTTCAAAACCATGGTTGCAGGCTTGCCTACATCTCCACCATTCCAAGATGTATGCCATAGACTAGACACATTACCATCAAAGGCATTCTCTAGACCTTCACCTGGTTGGGCAGGCGCATCTAAACTTTCAAAGTCTTCTGCTACCAGAGCTGTTTTCTTCTGAACCAAAGCATTCTTCAAAGCTTCAATCTTGGCAATCTCTGCACGCGCCTCTTCAACACTGATATCATCATCTGCCTGACTAAGGTTAAAGACTGCCTCTTTCAAAGCATCCATAGACTCTTTCGTATAGTTAGTCATGGCAACCGTTGGCAAGTAGTTCTTCAGAGCATTTTCTGTCAACATCTTACCTGTTAGGGTAATTTCTTCGATGTGAAGATTGTCCATCATGAAGTCGTTATAACCACGGAAGTTGGCATTTCCGCCAGCATCTCCACGAGTATTGCTTGCGTTCCCAGTTGAGTAGATACCTACCCAAGTATCGCCTGTTTCTGCACCTGTCACAAGGAAGGTTACCTTCTTGGCCTTCTTAGAATCCGTCCAGGTATTTGGCAATTCATGCATTTCCAAGTTGCTTGCTTGAGTACCACGACGTCCTGATTGGAATTCTCCCTTACCGACTACAAAGGCATAGGTATTGTCAGAGCCTGCTTCGTATTCAAAGGTTACACGGTAAGTCTTACCAGCTTCAAAACGGAAGTTTTGCGGAATAGTTTGGTAAACCAAGTTACGACGGCTCACTAGTCCATTTGTCTTCAATGACCAATTTCCTTCGATAACATCATCGACTTTCTTACCATTCCAACCACGCTGTGTATATGGATCGTGTTTTTCAGACAAGTGAGTGCGGTTGTCTTCGACACCTTCGACACCGCCCACTACAAATGGGAAGATTCCTTGAGCTACATTTTCAAAGTCTTGTTTAAAAGTTCCTTGACCTGTATCATGCTTGTCTCCGTACATGCTTGAATTGTTTTCAAAGGTACGAATTTCATCAAAGTATGTTGCTTCATCACCAGCTTCACGACTCAATGTCAAAGTAACATTTGATACGTCCGATCCAGTTGTAAAGAAGGCGTACATATTTTGGAAGTAACTTGTATCGTCAACTGTAGCATTGTCACGTCGTGTATTGTGGGCGTAGGCCTTAACATAGTTGAGAGCGAGTGACTTATTGGTATAAGTAGTCACTTCTTTTTCACCAGTATTTACAGTGATACTTGCCTTGGCATTACTACGGTTATCAACACCGACATAAACAGCATACTTAGTATTTGGTTTCAAGCCAGTCAGTTTCTGAGTAAGGCTGACCTTGCTCTTATTACCTTGGATACGAAGCATTTCATTTGCACCCTGTGATTTGACAATTTCTGCCTTAGAAGCATCACCAGAAATGGTCCAGTGTTTCAAGGTTCCACTGTTAAATCCTTGGTCATAGATATGCATGCCTTCGCTCCATGACATTTCAGGATTGGTTTGTTTTGAACGGTAGAGAACGTATGGTTGATTCGCTAGAAGGTCTAGGGTAATCTTGCCATCTGTTACAGTTAGTTCTTGCTCTTCTGTCTTACCTTGGTCAGTTAGCTTGTAAAGGTAAACCTTGCTATTTGCCCAATCGCTCGGAAGTGTCCAAGTTGTTGCACCAGTTTGCGTATTGAAGTAGTACATTTTTTCCTTATCAGTAGGAAGCTTCTTACCATTCGCATCCCAGTTCCAAGGAGTCAAGTAAGCTGAGCCATCTTGGATGACACGTCCGTTGAGCGTTACTGTACGCTCACGGTATTGCGGGCTATTGACATCGTTTGACTTACGAGTCACAACCACTTTGTTCTTGTTAGCATCTACCAATTCCACTCGCATTTCTGGAGTCCATTTATAGGTGCTACCGTTATCAGACATGGTAACTGGTGTACCATTTTCCCACTTACTTACAATGAAGTGTTGGAAATACTTAGTCATGACATCATGGGCAAACAAATTGGTTACATAGCCATTGTAGTCGCTTCGTCCTTGCCAGCCTTCAAAGTCTTTCATGCTGTAGCCACCTAGGAGTGGGTAGTTGGCTGCACCACCGTAACTTCTGTAGTCCCCAACCCAAGAATCTTTTTGGTGGTTGCGGATAAAGCGTGTGATGGCACTGTTGATACCTTTATTAGTATAGCCACCATAGGTCAAGTCAGCTGCCCAGTGTTGGAAGGTAGAGTCATATTCACCACCATGGCCCCACTCGATCGCAAAGCGCCAGCCTTGTTTGTTAATTTCTTTAGCAAGAACGTGAGTAGCCCAGGCACCATTATCACCTGATTGACCATTACCCCAAACGTCCACATAGATAAAGTCGAGACCTTCACCAAGTTTTTTCTTCAAGTCTTCCCAGCGAGCCAAACGTCCATGCGCCAAGTCATAAGCAGCATCAATGTTGATACCTTGGTCTAGCCAGTTCCAGCCGTAGCTATAGCTTCCATCTGGATTCTTACGAAGAATTTTTTCATTGAAGTACTTAGACTCAGGATAAGTTTCTGAAGCGTTAACGTGGATACCTAGATGAGCTCCATATTTCTTCGCTTTCTCAATCAAGGTCTTAAAGTCTTCAACACCACCGATACGCTTACCAATATCAGCATAATTCAAGTGGCCTGAGTCATGGCCTTCGCTACCATATCCTTTAAGGAGAACACCTTGTCCTAGACCATCTGTGTGAAGATTGATCTTCTTGATACCATCCAAGGTCATAAGGAACGGGTTTTGTGCTTGTGAGCCAAAGTTCATCGCGATACGATAAGCTGTGATATCCTTGACTTTTTCCCAACCTTGAGGGTTGTTCATGATGCTACGATAAGCAATGGCACCATCCTGCCAATCGACTTTCTTGTCTGCGTTGGCATCTTCAGTGATAACAACCTTAGCACTTGGAAGTTCCTTCGTGTATTCTGGGAAAACAATGCCCTTATAAGCTTTTTCCCATTGCCATTCAGAGCTGTGGATTCCTACATAGTTGGCATTTCCAACGGTTTCTTTATAAGCTGTCAAACGAGTCCAGTCATAAGAACCTCCACCGTAGCTGTTTTGAGAGTTGCTCCAAACACCTGCAGCAAGCTTATCTGTAGAAACAAATCCATACATGTAACCCTTGGCCAAGTCTTTCATTGGATTGGTTACATCGATATGATCATCTCCGCTGACATGGGTATTATTTGACATGGTTGCCCCGTCAAACTTAGCACCAGCTTGATCACTCGAAACAGAGACTAAAGCATTACCAAGGAAACTAATAGAAGAAAGTAGTTTTCTTTCGTCATCAATCTTTTGACCTGGAGTAACTTGATTGTGGTTGACAATCTTGGTCACATCAAAGTGCAACTGATTATCAACAACTTGCAGACGGACCGTCATTTCTGCATTGATAAGATTAGCATCATCGCGAAGCTTCATCAAGTACTCTGCTGTTGTCTCATTGATTTTTTTGTAGGTAACTTCAGGGGTGACTTCGTGTTTGTTGATAAATACCTTATTGAACTGTTGCACCTGTCCTGGCAAGGTATGCCCGTTCAAACTATATTCTTTAATACGTGGGAAGGCTTGGTCGATTACTGCCTTGAGGACCTTAGACTGAATCGTATCATAAGTCACCTTGCTATCGTCAACAACTGGACCTGTTTCTTTCTGGGCAGGAGTATCATCCGCTTTTACGCCTTCTTGATTGTCTGTTTTAACGCTGACAACTGTACGCTCATTGCCATAGGAACCAGCTTTTAGAACGATTTTCTTCTCATTTTTGAGAGTTTCATTAACAGCTGCTGGCAAAGTGACCGTATCAAAGAGTTTCTCATCATTATTCGTTGCATTGAGTTGTCCATCTGACTTGAGAGTGATAGAAAGACGGTTTACAGAACCTGGTTCTGGTGCTGCTACACGGTTGCCCTTATACCAGGTGCTATCGGTCGAAGATTTATACTCCCAGAACCAGCCGTCCTTGTCATAACCAACAAAAACATTGTTCTTGGTGTCTTTAAATTTCAAGAAGACACCGAAGCGTGATTTGCCCTTTTCAGAATCATCTTTGAAGGTTAAATCAACCGTCGCATTTCCATTAGCGTCAACTGTCAATCCTTGTTTTTCAAACAAGGCTGGTTTATCGCCATTGTCGTTCTGTGCAGTTGAAGACAATTGATTGTAGCGGACACCTTTTTCTTCACGAACCGTAACTGTTCCCTGTTGTTCTTTATTCGCTACTGTTTGCCATTCAGGGGTTACTGTCTTAGGTGTTTCAGGTTTAGCAGCTGCAGGTTTATTCTCTTTTGGTTTTTCTTCAGCCGGTTTTTCTTTCTCTTCCAAGTCTGCTGGTTTCACACTTGAAATTCCCTGTATGTGGTCTTGGATCCATTTTAGTTGAGCTGGTGAGAAGAGAATGCCTCCGCTCCGTTTTCCAACTACACCATTTTGGTGAACACCGACTAGTTTGCCTTCTGTATCAAAGATACCGCCACCACTAGCACCTGGTTTTCCTCCTTGGTAACCAATCCCTTGGACACCTTCTCCGTATGGTTCCGCAAAATCAACTGTAGTATTGACAATCGGATTCAATTTCCCTTCTGGATAACCAAAGACATGAAGTTTATCTCCGATTTTCTTAACTACTGGCTTTTTAGTTACTTCAACAGGCGTATTTTCGAGAACTGTACGCAATCTCACAAGGGCCAAATCATTTTTGAAGCCCTTCAGGTAGCCTTCACGATCCCAATGAATGATATCTTTCTTGCTAAACTTGACATCTGGCAATCCTGGATATGAGATACTATAGATATCTCCATCCCCTTGGTCATTGTCCACAACCTTACGGATATTGCCGTCTTGACTATCCTTGATAAAGTTATGAGAAACTGTCAAGACAAGGTCTTTTGCAACGACAATACCGCTACCTTCTCCTGATGGCGTCTTGATCTTAACAGTTGCGCCGTAGTTTAATTCCCCATTGGTCGTTTTAGCCACATCTTCTGGGACGAGCTTCCCAGTATCTTGGGCCAATTGATCCTTGTCAACTTCACGCCCATTGTCTTCAGCTTTCTCCAACTTATCTTCTAATTCTTTTGGCAGATTGCTTGGCTTTTCAGACTTTTCTTTTTCTTGAGCCAACAACTCTTCTTCTGTTTGAGGACCTTCAGTAGTTTCAGCTGAACCAGGATTCTGAGCGGCAACTTCCTTGTCAAAATCGTGCCCCTCATCACTAGCCTTCTTATCCAAATCAGCTAGTTCACTCGGTAAATTAGTTGTTGAACCAACCCTTGCTTGATCAGCCAACACTGGGGCAGTAGCAAAGAAAGTCGCTCCAATCATCACCGAAGCTACTCCAAGCGTAAACTTACGAATACTAAACTTACAACGTTTTTCAAAAAATTGTTTATCCATAAACTCCTTAATCCTTTCACTTTACAGTAAGCGTTTACATTTCTTTTTTAAAAAATACTCCTTTCTCTGAAAGTACCGTGCTTAACTGTCATGAATAAAAAATAATTATGCTTTTAATATAACAAATAATATCTAAGAAAGCAATAGGAAAAAGGAAAATTAGCAAAAATTTCTCAAGACACCCCAAATTTAAAAGCTCGCTTTAAAGATATAAAAAGGACTTAGCATCCAAGAGGAATACTAAATCCTTTCTCATATCCTGCAAAATTATTTCACATGGTTTGCGAGGTCTTCTTGAGCCTTCTTATTAGACTCTTCTTTTTCTTTCAACCAGTTTTCTTGAGCTTTTTGGTACTCTTCTGTTGTTACCGCCTTATCTTGTACATCTAGGTATTTATACAAGAGGGCTTCGCTCATACCCTTGTTACCAGAATATGCAAACGGAAGTGTAAATGGTACCATCTTAGACAACATTGGACGACCAGTTTGAGAAGTTGTTGGGATGAGCAAGGCACTGTCGGTCAACCAAGCTTGGGCAGCAGCATATTTTTCATAACGTTTTGAAACGTCAGTAGTTTCTTCCCCAGCTTCCATAACCATTTTTTCGTAGTCTTCCAAACCAACTTGCTTGGCAGCAGTGTTGTTTGTTCCAGAGTCAAATCCTAGGTAAGTCTTTGTATTTTCCCCTACAGATGGTTTGATAATATCAAGGTAGGTAGAAGGGTCTGCAAAGTCTGGAGACCAACCCACGTTATCTGAGATATCCCAGTCTTCTCCAGCCGCAGTTTCAGCGAAGTAGGTAATGTTTTGAACATCATCTTTTTGAAGTTGTTGGATATCGACAACCACATTATCTGATCCTAAGTTTTCTTCAACTGACTGTTTAAAAGATTGGACACGTTGAACTTTTGTTGTATTGGTTTGGTCTACAGGCATGTCCAAGTGGATTGGGAATTTCACACCTTCCGCTTGAAGAGCTGTCTTAGCTTTAGCAAACTCTGCTTTAGCCTTATCTGGGTTGTAGAGTCCATCTTGAGCATCATCCAAGTTCACGTTGCTCCACTCGTCACCATAAGTCACCAATTTGTCTTTGACCATTTCGCCAAAGTTCTTTCCATCTGCCTGTACAAATGTAGGAGGAACAAACAAGTTACGAAGCAGTTTAGTTGCCCCGCTTGCACCATTCACTTGAGAAGCATAAGCCGTTCTATCGAAACCAAAAGCAAGAGCTTGACGGAAGTCCTTGTTTAGAAGAGCTTTCTTGGTTGATGTTTTTTCTTCATCCGTTGTCTTAGAAGTGTACTTATAAGACTGACGATCAATATTCGTACCGACTAAATAAGTAGTAGAATCTTGTTGTGTATAAACAATATTGTCTTTAAATGCCTTTTCAGTCTCTGTGTAGCTAGCGCTTGTTGGGAAGAGACGAGCCATTGTAAAGCTACCGTCTTTGAAAGCTTCAGTTGGTTTGTTGGTATCTTGTCCGTCCCAGAAGGATAATTTAACCTTATCGATATGGACATTGTCCTTATCCCAGTAGTTAGGATTTTTCGCAAATTCGACAGAAGATTTAGCAACAATTGATTTGAGTAAGAATGGACCATTGTAGAGAATACTGCTTGAGTCAGTTCCCTTAGCGAAGTCATCCCCTTTGGAGTTCAAGAACTCTTCATTTACTGGGGCCAAAACTCCCATCGTTGTCTTAGAATTCCAGAAGCTTTCTGGCTTGTTCAATGTGTACTGAACTGTATAATCATCAAGAGCCTTGATTCCTACTTGAGAGAAGTCTGTAATTTCTCCTTTAACATAGGCGTCCAATCCTTTGATTGATTCTTGAACTAAATAAAGACCATCAGATTTTTTATCAGCAGCATATTTAAGTCCTGTTACAAAGTCTTGAGCCTTGACTTCTGCGTATTCCTCACCTTCAGAGGTATACCATTTTGCATCCTTACGAAGCGTATATGTGTAAGTCAAGCCGTCCTTAGATACAGACCAATCCTCAGCCATAGATGGTACAAAGTTACCATAGCGGTCATTTTCGAGCAAGCCATCGATAACGTTGCTCGTAATATTTGATGTAGCTGCCTTACCAGTTGTCAAATAGTTTAGGTTATCAGGATCTGTTTCATAAATGTATGAGAATGTCTTCTCACCTTTAGCACTTGAACCTGATCCAGAGCACGCAGCCAGAGTACCAGCTGCCAATAATGTCACACCCGCAAGGGCAAGTAATTTTGAACTTTTCATCATTTTCTCCTTTAAAATTTACATCTCATTATAGACCCTTTTCAGAAAGTTGTCAACAGAATTTTCAGAATTTTTGAATGATTTTAGCATTTTCTGAAAAAATTTTTTTGATAGATAGCCATAGTATTAAATTCCAATTTGTATAACTTACGATTTTCAAAATACAAACGGTCAAACCAAAGGTAAAAATCAGATTTTTTATCATTTTTTTGCTATGATTAACATAGAAGAAAAGCTGAGGAGGAGACAATGATATTAATTACAGGTGCAAATGGTCAGCTCGGTACCGAACTACGTTATTTACTAGATGAACGAAATGTGGACTATGTTGCAGTGGATGTGGCCGAAATGGATATCACTAATGCTGAAATGGTTGAGAAAGTCTTTGCTGAGGTCAAGCCAACTCTAGTCTATCATTGTGCAGCCTACACTGCTGTGGATGCGGCTGAAGAGGAGGGGAAAGAACTGGATTTTGCCATAAACGTAACTGGAACGGAAAATGTAGCCAAGGCCTCTGAGAAATACGGATCTACTCTGGTCTATATCTCGACAGACTATGTCTTTGATGGAAAGAAACCAGTAGGACAAGAATGGGAAGTCGATGACCTACCTGATCCGCAGACAGAGTACGGGCGTACCAAACGAATGGGGGAAGAACTTGTTGAAAACCTTACGTCACAGCATTACATCATCCGCACTGCTTGGGTATTTGGAAATTATGGCAAAAACTTTGTCTTTACCATGCAAAATCTAGCCAAAACCCATAAAACGCTCACAGTAGTCAACGACCAACACGGTCGCCCAACCTGGACACGAACCTTGGCTGAGTTCATGACCTACTTGACTGAAAATCAAAAAGAATTTGGCTACTACCACTTATCAAATGACGCAGCTGAAGACACCACTTGGTATGACTTTGCTGTCGAGATTCTTAAAGACAGTGATGTCGAAGTGATTCCTGTAGATTCCAGCAAGTTTCCTGCCAAGGCCAAGCGACCTCTCAACTCAACTATGAGCTTGACAAAAGCAAAGGCAACAGGTTTCGTCATTCCAACCTGGCAAGATGCCCTTAAAGAATTTTATAAACAAGAAGTAAGAAAATAAAAGATTACGACATACATAAAAAGCAAGAGACCATGAGGCCTCTTGCTTTTTAGCATGCATTTAGTTAATTACTTGTTGCGTTTTAGCATAGTTAGCCTCTACCGCTTCTTTTTCAGATTTCCACCAGTCTTGGTTATCCGTGTACCACTTGATGGTCTCTTTGAGGCCTGCTTCAAAGTTGGTAAACTCAGGCTTCCACCCTAGTTCATCACGAAGTTTACTAGCATCGATAGCATAGCGAAGGTCGTGACCAGCTCGGTCCGTCACATGGTCATAAGCATCAGCTGGCTGTCCCATTTCCTTGAGAATGAGTTCCAACACTTCCTTATTGTTCTTCTCACCATCCGCACCAATCAAGTAGGTTTCACCGATTTGACCCTTTGTCAAAATTGTCCAAACACCTGAAGAATGGTCATTAGTATGGATCCAGTCACGGACATTCTTACCTTCACCGTAGAGTTTTGGCTTGATACCACTCAGGATATTGGTGATTTGGCGTGGAATGAACTTCTCGATGTGCTGATAAGGACCATAGTTGTTTGAACAGTTAGAAATCGTCGCTTTGACACCAAAAGAGCGCACCCAAGCTTTGACAATCAGATCTGAAGCTGCTTTAGTTGATGAATAAGGCGAGCTTGGATTGTACTTGGTTTCAGCTGTAAACTTCTCACCTGGGCCTTCTCCATGACCCGGCAAATCTTCACGTAGAGGCAGGTCCCCATAGACTTCGTCAGTTGACACATGGTGGAAACGAAGGTCGTATTTACGAGCTGCTTCCAAAAGAGTGTAAGTCCCGATGAAGTTGGTGTGGATAAAGGGACTCGGATCATTAAGTGAGTTGTCATTGTGACTTTCAGCCGCATAGTGAACAATGGCATCTGCTTGAGCAGCTAGCTTATCGACCAAGGCTACATCTGCAATATCTCCAACAACCAACTCAACACGATCACCTAAAATTTCTTCAATATTGGCACGATTACCCGCATAAGTCAGCTTGTCCAGCACTGTCACATGGACGTCTGGAAAGTTCTTGTAAACATAATGAACAAAGTTAGAACCGATAAAACCAGCCCCACCTGTCACGATGATATTTTTGTATTCAGTCATTTTTATTCCTTAACTTTCTTACAAATCTTCTTTTCTTAGTGATTTGACATCCTTAAGCAGTGGATGATGTTTATCTGCTTCCGAAACTTCTGCCTCTGCTAGGTTTTCCCACTGGATTCCCAAATCTGGGTCTGCATAGTTGACAAAAGCATATTTAGGCTTGAGTTCAAGTGCCCAGTAGTCATTGACCAGATAGCTATAAGAAACTGTATCCGAGAGGACTTGAAAACCATTGGCTACGCCACGAGGGACAAAGATTCCCTTACTTGCATCAATCTCTGTCTGATAAACATTTCCAAAAGTCTCACCCTCACGCAGGTCAACCCAAGAACCCAGAACCTTGCCACCATCTGCTACTGAGATGTACTTGTCCCAAGGTTCAGCATGGAGGCCTCGGAGAACATTTTTGCGAGAAAAGCTAACGTTATTTTGCAGTTTCCCTTCAGCAAAGAAGCTCTCAGGAAAACCAAGCGGTAGCATCTTTTCTTTCTGAAAATTTTCCTTAAACCAGCCACGATTGTCACCATGAACCGGAATATCAAACTCTAACAAACCTGGAATGGCATCAATCTTGTGCACTGCAAGTGTTTTGCCGAAAAAATTATCTGTCATCTAGATTTCTCCAATCAAACGAAGCAAGTATTGCCCGTATTCATTCTTTTTAAGTGGTTGCGCCAACTTCAGCACATCTTCACGGCTGATATAACCCATTCGGTAGGCAATTTCTTCCAGGTTGGCAACCTGAACATTTTGCATCCTTTGAACCGTTTCGATATATTGGGAAGCCTCTAATAGACTCTCATGCGTCCCTGTATCCAACCAGGCAAAACCACGACCCATAACCTCAACAGACAAATCCCCACGTTTCAAATAAGCATTGTTGACATCTGTGATTTCCAACTCGCCACGAGCGCTTGGTTTGATCTGCTTGGCAATCTCTACAACATCATTATCATAGAAATAAAGACCCGTCACGGCATAGTTGGAGCGAGGATGCTCCGGTTTTTCTTCTATGGAAATGGCATTCATGTCTGTATCAAACTCGACCACACCAAAACGCTCTGGATCCTTCACTTGGTAGCCAAAAACAGTCGCACCCTTCTCTTTCTTGGCTGCCTTTTGAAGCATTCTGCTCAAACCAGGTCCATGATAGATATTATCGCCTAAAATCAAGGCAACACTATCGTCACCGATAAATTCTTCACCAATAAGAAAAGCCTGAGCAAGTCCGTCGGGACTAGGCTGTTCCGCATAGGAAAGCTTGATCCCAAATTCGGAACCATCCAAGAGCAGGTCCTTAAAACGAGGCAAATCCTGTGGTGTTGAGATGATCAAAATGTCCTTAATCCCAGCCAACATCAAGGTTGACAAAGGATAGTAAATCATGGGTTTATCATAAACTGGCATCAGCTGTTTTGACGCAGCTCGAGTAAGTGGGTACAAACGTGTTCCTGAACCGCCTGCAAGAATAATACCTTTCATAATAGGTTTCCTTTCTGGCTAATTACCTATCCTATATTATATTTCATTTTGTCCCATATTCCCTAAGGAATTTACTTCAATTTGGATAAGGCAGCTTTTAAATAGGCTCCGTCTCGAAGAGCAACTCCAACTTTCCTAGCCTGTTCTGAAAGTTCCTTGTAGTCTTGAAGTGTCAAACCGTCTAGTACTTTTTGGAGGTCGTGTAAAGAATCAACTGCTAGACCACACTGTTTATCCAGTACAAAATGCGCGAGAGCCGACTCTTTCCAAACTACGACAGGAAATCCCGAAGCCAAATAAAGCGACGCCTTGTGGGAATTGTTAAAACGTAGGTAATTCCCATAAGAACCTTGGCAGGTTTCTGAGCTATCTCCATCCCACACCAAACCAAAACTACCTTCAAGAGCAGCTGGAAGATCATCTGGCATAAAGGAGCCAAAGTAAGTAGTATTTTCTAAGGCACGACTTTCATCGTAACCAACCCCATACAAGTTATAGGCTGGATGTTCTGGTAAATTGTAAAGATAGCCTGACTTTGCAGGGTTCAAATTTCCAGCTACGATAATAGGTTGGTCTTTTTGAGGAACAGCTTGCCCCTCAAAGTTTGGAATCAGGTAGTCAAAAATTTCCAAGCTAACCATTTTATCTGCTGGCACGCCTTGTTCTACCAAAACTTTCTTCATGATATCGTTATGAACGATAATGCCATCCACTGACATCAAAGCTTTCTTTTCCTGGAAGTAATTGCGCACTTTATGACGGAATTTCACTTCTGAACCTGCTGCATGACGCAAGGTTTCAATATCATGGATCAAAAGATAGAATTTTGCTCCTCTTTTTTGCGCCTGCTTAATGAGTTGTGAGATGAAAAATGTATGGTGAATAATAGGGAACTGAATCACCAATTCATCTCCGGTTCCCAACTGATCAAACACAGACTTGGTCGCACGATATTTGTGTTGTTGAGCTTTAAAGAAATTCATCTTATACCAATTCTCAACCTTGAGCTCCAAGCCCTCATAACCCTCTGAGATTAGAATAGCTTCCACGTCATTTCGTGCCTTACTCCCTGCATTCTTTTCGTGTGCATTATGCAGAAATGAATCTTTCAGATAATATTTCACCTTTTCTCCCCTTTATCTGTGATGTTCTTAGATGCTCCCTAGTTCTTTTTCTACCACATCCAATGCGCGTTCAACAGTTACATGCATATCGTAGTATTTATAATCTGCCAAGCGACCACAGAAGATAACGTGGCCATTTTTCTCAACTTCTGCTATATACTGCTCATAAATAGCATTGTTTTTGGCATCATTGATTGGATAGTAAGGTTCATCTCCTCTCTTCCAATCTGCTGGATATTCTCGAGTAATAACCGTCTTGTCCTGAGTCCCAAACTCAAAATGTTTGTGTTCGATGATACGCGTGTAGGGAATATCACGCTCAGTATAGTTGACTACGGCATTTCCTTGATGATTTTCTTGGTCCAGAATCTCATGTTCAAAACGGAGACTGCGATACTCAAGTTCACCAAACTTGTAGTCAAAGAACTGATCAATCATCCCTGTAAAGACAATCTTAGTTGCTGAAGCCTCCAAGTTCTCACGATCAGCAAAGAAATCTGTATTAAGCTCCACTTTGATTCCTTCCAACAACTTTTCGATGATGACATTGTAACCACCAATTGGAATTCCTTGGTAACGGTCGTTGAAATAATTGTTGTCATAGGTCAATCGAACAGGCAAACGCTTGATGATAAAGGGTGGTAGTTCAGTAGCAGAACGCCCCCATTGCTTTTCAGTGTAGCCCTTGATTAGCTTTTCATAGACATCCGTACCAATCAACTTAATGGCTTGTTCCTCTAAGTTTTTAGGTTCAACATCTTGCATGTGTGTCGTCTGCTCAGCAATCTTGTCCTTGACTTCTTGAGGTGTCTTTGTCCCCCACAAAGCATAGAAAGTGTTCATATTGAAAGGCAGATTGTAAAGATGCCCTTGATAGTTTGCAATTGGTGAATTGATGTAATTGTTAAACTCTGCAAACTGATTGACATAATCCCACACCTTTTTATTGGATGTATGGAAGATATGAGCCCCGTACTTGTGGACATTGATTCCTTCAACAGATTGGCAATAGATATTCCCACCAATGTGTTCTCGTTTATCAATCACCTTCACCTTCTTGCCACGTTTGTTAGCTTCGTGGGCAAAGATTGCACCTGACAAGCCAGCACCGACAATCAAATAATCGTACATATTACACCTCTTTATTTTTGAATAATTGTTGTTTTATATCTTTAAGATTTATAACTTTAAAAATCAAAATGAAACTGACATAGATCATTGCTCCCAAAATAGCATACAATCCTACATTTATCATAGGTGATACATTCAGGAATTGTTTTACAAATAATAAGATACCATACATAAATCCCGATAAGACTATAATTTTAATCAATGAACCTAGAATCGAAACTTCTCTTAAATAGGAACGAGTATAAAATAACTGTATCCCCCAAACTAGCGCTTCTGTTAAGACAGACACGATTGCTGCTCCTATATAACCCAGCTTTGGAAGCAAGAGAAGATTTAATCCCACACTAACAATAGCAGGAATTGTTGTTGACAGCATAAACTCTTTATTTTTATTATGAGGTATTAATATTTGAATGCCCATAATATTGGTCCAACCAATAAAGAACATTCTAAAAATCATAATTGCTATCGCATTGCGTGCCTCTTGAAAATCTTGCCCCAGGAAAAAATTCACAAAATCATCATTTACGATTAACATTCCTGCCATAATAGGAAAAATAACTAAATTATAAATCAGAAATGACATCTCATGCATTTTGTTAACTGCTTTGTGATCTCCTGAGGATAAAAGATTTGAAACTCGTGGCAACATGACACTTCCTAACGAAGTCACTAGTGTTAGTAAAATATTAACAAGTTTCAAAGCTTGATCATAAATACCTACATCTCTTGTTGATGCAAGAGTTCCAAGCATAGTGCTATCTAATGTCACATAAAGAGATATGGCAATCTGAGGCAAGAATAACAAGATGACCGGTTTCAAATGTTTCTTAGCGTACTTCAAATCAAAACGTGGTTTCCCAATAAATTGTCTTGCTGGTATCCACATACTTAATTGTCCCAACAATTCAAAAATGGTAAGAAGAAATACATACAAGTATAAATCATTGGCTGATTTTACAAATAGGAAAATAGAGATGACACCAATCAACTTGACAGTAATATTCCGCACTGTGATCTTTCTAAAATCCTCCAAACCTTGAAACAACCACGAAATATCCAAACCTTTTGATACTAAACTCAATCCTAAAATATAAGCTACTGGATTTTGCATTGAAGGTAATAAGAAACAAAGAACAAGATAAAGCAAAATGGACAACCATGTTGCAGCAAACTGGAGAGAATAAATCCCCCAAAAATTCTTCTCAATTTCCTTACGATGAGCTGAAATTTCTTTTGTGCCATAGTTAGCAACACCAAGAGTTGCAAGCAAGATAAAATAGGTAACAATAGAGTTAAAGTAGCCATACGTTCCTAAATCATCAGAACTAAAAATCCTTGTTATATAGGGAGTCGTAATGATAGGAAGGATTATGAGTAATAACTGATAAGAAAGATTATAGGCATAATTTTTTAGAACTTTCATATTTGACTAGATTATCTTAACCCTTCCACATTCTATTTTTTATTTACTCAATATTTCTCTCATCGTTCATGATAAATAGTCGACTAATCAATAGAATAAGAGGTGAGTAACGAAGTACTAACATCTGAGGATCAAACATACCATGTATTGCCATAATTCCTATACAAGCTAGTACGATATCTCTTCTTTTTAATTTAAAATAGGATACTACTCCTGTCAAAGCTGGTAACATAAATAAAGCAACCAATAAACCATCAATAACAAGTAGCTGAACAAATGAGCTATCAATGAAATTATAATCATTTGAAAAATTACCAAAAATATCAAATGTTTTAAATGATATTGGTTTACCTAAAATTGAAACCCCAAAATTATGAAATCCTTCTACACTCAATCTAAGGCGATTATGGGTAAATTTATCAGTCAAATGGTACAACACACCTGTTGAATAAAAGCAAAAATATAATATTATCATTAATGCTAACGTAAAACAATGATTCACTATCTTAGTTAACCAACTATTATCAATAATAAAATCTTTCTTAAATATCTTATTACTAAAAAAAGAATAAAGTATTATGAGAACACTCAAATAAAAAGGACTAGTTGTCCCTGTCTGTTGGAACATATAGATAGTGAGTATCAAAAAAGAAGTTAGCTCAAGGTATGATATTTTTCTTCCTTTGTACATCATATAACTACATATTGCAAAAAATGTCCTCTGAGAAGCAAAAGATACATAATTAAAACCTAAACTATAGCGATATCCACCATTAGCATTCATATACATATTAGAAATAATACCAAATTTACTAGAAAAAATCGTTATCACTAACACTGAAAAAGATGCATATGAGAAAGTTTTTAATAACTTCTTAAAATCAATATCTCTAGCTGAAGCAACTAGTAAAAGAACTGTAATATCTAGCAAACCATCCCTGTTTTTAGATACGATTAGCATAGATAATATGAATAATATAAATAGAATCATTTGTTTTAAATGATACCTAAAATAATTCATCGTATTTGAAAGATTAAATAATTCTTTTATAAAAACTACAGCAATAGTAGAGTATAGAGATAACCGATAAATCAATAATGCTCCATCTAACCTAACAAAATATGTAGTAGTAATTAATGAAGAAACTATAACCCACATAAATAAAGTTAATAGATAAATCTTTTCCGATATAAAGCGAGTACCATTCACTTATACTTTCCAAACCTTTCCATGTTTTTAATAAATCGAATACTCTAACAAACATTTCTATTATTTTTTCTTATTGACAAAACTCTGTATTCTCTTCAAAAGAATTACTATCGTATATAGTTTATTTTTTAACAAGATACGCATAAGAATTTGTAATTTAGAAGAAGAGCTATTTATTAGAGTATTTATATCGTCAATACTACATATCTTGCCAATAATTTTTTTCTGAGTGTTTATAGATATCTTTTGTAGCACTATATTCTGTATATTACTCATTAAAATACGTGATTTAAGTTCATCAATAAATACTTGGTCTGATTTTCCCCATTTAGTCAATAAGAATTCAATCTGGGATAATTCCTCCAACTGATAGATAATCCGCTGAGGATTATACTCCCTCATTGCAGAACCTTTCCTTCCAGATATATAAACATAGTAACAATTTGTAGATAAGATAAGATTCTCAACTAGATCATATACTTTTAGATTAAATCGAACATCTTCACCTAGTTCATGTTCTGAAAAAGCCAGATGATGATCTGCTAAGAAATCTCTTCGATATATTTTGTTCCAGACCGTATACATCATAGCAGTCAAAAATAGTTCTTTAAAAAGAACAATAAAAGTATCCTTATCAATAATGCCATTATAAGGTAAGACATTTGTGGTTCTTTTCAATTCCGTTAATTTTTTTTCCATCGAATGATGGTAGCTAAACACAAGTAAATCTACTTTAGAGTGAAGTTTATTTTCCATATCAGCAAATAGATTACCAACCAAATAATCATCTGCATCCACAAAGTAAACAAATTCACCTTTGGCCTTTGAAAGTCCAAAATTTCTTGCTGCACCTACTCCATCATTGGGAATATGATAGGCAGTGATTTGGGAATTTTTGTCGGCGTAATTATCACAAATCAGACCACTTCCATCACTTGAACCATTATCAATTAGTAATATTTCTAAGTCTTTATACTCTTGGATGACTATACTATCTATACATCTTTTCAGATACTTTTCTACGTTGTATACAGGTATGATTACTGAATATTTCATAATTTCCTCTAAATTATTTTTCGAATGTTCCCTTGTATTCTAAATGCAAATTTTAATAATCCCAAACGATGCAATAAATATTTTCCAAAATTCGGTTGATTCTTCATTTTAAATAGCGAGATTTTATTTTTCATCAATTCTTGCTTTATTTCTTCTAAAATATTAGCATGCTTTTTATACAATGTTGACTTATACAAACTCGATAAAATATGAGTTAATCCATCCACGTAATAAAGATGTAATATTTCTAAATCCTGATCATCAAGTCTTGAACGAACAAAATCTGAATAAAACTGTTCCTTATAAAAGCCAAACATATCACAAAATTTTTGCTCATTCCAAGATTGTGTTATCGAATCCGGATTGTTTATTAAGTAATAGTAATATTTTTGATTCGTAGCATAAACTTCCTTGGAAGTAAGAAAAAGCTTATAGTTAATAGCCAAATCTTCATAATACTGTCCAAACGGGAATTCAATGCCGTTATTAGTAAATAATGACTTCCTATAAATTTTATCATTAGCAAAACCCGTAATGTGGGAGTGCTTAAGCATTTCAATATAGGCACTTTTACCCGATAGTTCTTGAATTTTTTTAGGTTCTGGATTAATCAGAGCATCCTCCCCTTTTACAAATTCACGATTAAAAGAAATGATGTCAAATCGTTGAGTTTCAATGATGTTTCCCAATTCCCTAAATGTATTTGGTTCAATCCAATCGTCCGAATCGGGGAAATAAACGTACTCTCCTCTAGCATAAGCAATTCCAACATTGCGAGCATCCGATAGACCACCATTTTCTTTATGAATAACAGAAACAAAATCATAATTTTCGGCATACTCATCACATATATGAGGTGAGCTATCCATACTTCCATCATCAACAAGTAAAATATCATAATTTTTCCATCCTTGGATAAGGATGCTTTCGATACAACGTTTTAAATATCTCTCTACATTATATACTGGTATAACAACTGTTAACAACACCTCTTGTCTCATCATCTCATCCTTAATTTATGGCGAATAAAATTAATCGTCCACTTTTCTCTTTTAAATTTCTTTAAAAATGTTTTTTCTATATGTTCCCAATAGAATTTATTTTGAGTCAATCTCTGAATTTCTTCAATTGATAACCGTTGTCCTAAAACCAAGCGATTTGGTACAACATAAAATTCTTTTGAATTTATAAATTCCGGACAATCAATCAATCGCTTCTGAAAGTGAACATATAATGGATGTTTCACCTTAACCTGATTATCTATTAATTCAATGGACTCTAATCCCTCTTTTTCCGACCAGTAATAATAGCGTTGAGTTTTACCCTCACCGTAGTTTCTAAATGAAAAATTTGCAATATCAAGATCATCAAAATAATTCTTTTGTAACTGTTTTAAACAAGTTTTTTCAAATAGTTTTTGAATTCCTCTCGCTTCATCAAAGATAAAAGTTTGTTCGCTAGTAAAAACATTGCGGTAGTTTAATCGATAGCCTAAATCAATTCCAGTCATGAAAACTGTATTGACCTCTTCAGTATTCTTATAAATTTGAAGGTGTCCTAAAAGACCATATCTAGCATAATTTTTCGTAAAAAAGTCATTCTCTTCTAAAAAGTGATAAATATCGCCTAATAAGACATCTGTATCACAGAACCCCCAGTAATCATAATTCTCTAGTTCTTCTTTGAAAATGAAGCCATACGCAACTTTATAATCACATAATTTATACGGAGTGTCTAGAGAAATTTTAAAGTCAAATTTCGATTGAATCTTTTTCTTTAACGTATCAAAGGAGATATTTACAAATGAGATATTCTGTGCATTTACTTTTGAAAATTGTTCAACCTTCTGATCGGTATAAATCAGAAAATCTATTCTTTTGTTACGTTTCGCAGTTAATAAAAAATAAGGAAAAAATTTTGGAAGGCGTCCAAAATAAGGAATAATAATCTTTATTTTTTTCATTTTGACAAATCCTCTCCACCCTTATTTAACCATGTCACCACATTGAAATAGCGGTGGTAGGTTTTCAAATCAATTCCAACATGTCCTTGCTTCTCAGCTAATTTAAAGTGGACCAATGAAGGTAAGTCACTATAATTCTTTGAAGAGAAAATAACCTTGCTTTTGTATGGAAGTTCTTCAAACTCTTCCATCAACTCATAAGTACAAGCATCATTATCATTAAACTTGAAATACAAATTATCCCAATGAATTCTTTTCAAACGACGATGCCATTTATGATTTACTTCTTCTTCGTCTGCATAATGCAAAAAATGAAGTTCAATATCATCAAGAAGTGCAAGAGGATATGTATTATCAAAGTTTTTAATATATTTCGATTCCTTAACAAATTTTAAGGAGATATTTCCACTCAAATAGTATTTAATATTTTTAAGCATCTTGATGTAATCAGGAGAAAAAACAAACATCCCAATAAAAGGAGTTTGATAGGGTAATCCTAACTCTTGGTATACTTTCCCAGCCCAACAATTATCACAGATAATAGTGAACTGTTTGTTTTTTAATCTTCTCCTAGGAATAAAATTAATGATGGGATAGACAATTGGTTTTAATTTATTCTTAATTGTTTCTTTATTCATTTTTATAACTCTTATACAACTCCGAGAAGTTCTTGATGTAACTCTCCAAAGAAAACAATTCTCTTTGTCTTTCTACTGATGCTTGGCCAAATTGATTTCTTTTCTCCGGATTCTCCACCAATTCTTGAATGGCTTTTGATAGTTCTGCTGGTTGATTTGGACTTGTCAGTAAGCCATTTATACCCTCAGCAACCATTTCACAAACACCACCATGACGGTAACCGACTACTGGTTTACCACATGCCATTGCCTCTAGTACCACTGTTGGTAGGGGATCAGGATTGGTACTTGGTAAAATAAAGATATCAAACATATTATAAAGCTCAGTCGTATGCTCATAATAGTCAATTCGTTTGATTTGTGAGGCTACACTTGATTTAGCAATCTTAGACTCGAGCTCGTCAACTCGCCACTCTTCACCCGCAAAGGCACTTCCTGCTAGAAAAGCAATGGCATTGGGATTCTGCTCCAAAATCGGTGTCACTGCTTCTAGGAAATCTCCTTGTCCCTTCCAAGCATTGACGCGACCAACCATACCAATAACGAGAGACTCTTCTGAGATACCAAACCGTTCCCGCACTGCATTTGCCTGCATCGGATGATAGACCGCATTATCCACTCCGTTATAGATAACCTGGACCTGCCCTTCTTTGATAAAGGGAGACTGTTTGACATGACTGGCAACAGCTTGAGATACTGTTACAATCCTATCCGCATAACGGCCCATCAAGAAGTTGATAAAATCGGAAATGGCCTTGGGCTTAACAATAATCTCATGAACATGCCAGATCAAAGGGAGTTTAACTTTTCTCTTGAGATAAATTCCTTCTAGAACGGCTGTTGTATTGTTATGAACAAGATCTATCCCATTCTCACGCACATATTGAGCGATTTTTTGAGAATAGCGACGATAGGATTTTAGATATTCTAAAATCCCCTTAGGATTAAAGTATTTTCTACGTAAAATCGGATAATCCAACACGCTGACCTTAGCTCCAACTTGGCGCAAAGCCTCGACTAAAACACCATCATTTGGCAGGATGACGTGAGCTTCAAATTCTTTGGAATCCAACCCTTTAATCAATTCCAGTAAAACCTTATCTGCTCCATACATTTCTGCACCAGCATGCAAGTATAAAATCCGTTTCATTCTCTATCCTTTAAATACTTCTTCATAATCTGACACAATCTTTTCCCACGTGAAAGCTGAGAGAATTCTTTGACTTGACTTGATATCCAAGTCAGTTATTGCTGCCTGATCAAATCCTTCTACTTCCTCAATGACACGTGCCAACTCATCTTTTTTCCAATAAATGGCCCCGTCTTCACCAACTTCACGGTTAAAGCCAACATCTAGCAACAAATTTAGTTTTGTGGATGCTAGGGCTTCCAGTAGAGAAGGGTTGGTTCCTCCAACCTCATGCCCATGGAAATAGGCAAAGGCATTTTCGCGAATGTACTTGAGCAACTCTTGGTCATAGACAGTCCCGATAAATTTGACCCTAGGATCTTTATCAAAACCAGTGTCCTGTAACAACTGATCGTAAAATTTATTTTGCTCCACATTTGTGATGAGGACAAAGTCCTTCTTGGACTTGGACTTGATAAATTCACGAATCATGGCTTCGTAGTTATTTTCAGGAACAAATCGTCCCACTACTAGATAATAGCCATCTTCACTGACTCCTTTTTCCTGATACCAATCCCGAACTTTGGCATCTTCTGCTTTCAGACTTGAGGGAGTAGTATCCGTTCCATAGGCAATATAGGTGGTCTTTGGTTGGTACTGCTTATAATCCTCCTGGATATATTTTTCAATATTCTTACTGTCACAGACCAATAAATCAGCATATTTGACCATTAGTTGCTCTGAAAATTTCCAGTACTTACGCACTGGCAGGCTCCATTTTGCTCGCAGCCATTCATGACCATCAGGATTCACCAACAAACGGCCTCCAATGGCACGAATTTTTTTCTTAAGCCCAGAAATAAAAGGACCAATGCGACAAGCTAGAATGTAAAAAATGGGAGCTTCGTCCTTGTTTTTCTTAGCCAATTCAATAGCCTTGTTGACCGCCGCAATATCGTAAGCGATGGCACGAGCCGGTCCAATATTGGGTACATCGATGTTGAAACAAATGGCTCCATTATGCTCAAACTGGTCATCCATGATGCCAGATTTAGCTGAATTTTCACGCATACAAGCAACATAGTATTGTATGTTGCTGTCTTTTTGATATTCGGTTAATTTTTCAACAAAGGTTTCAAATCCTCCATACTTAGCAGGAATCCCCTTTGAACCAATAATATAAACTGACTGTTTCATTTCTCTCCTAACAGGCTGAGGGCACAAATCACTTCGCCCCTTCTCTCATAAATACCACTTTGACGGTCTTTAACAATATTTCAATATCTTTCCAGATGGTCCAATCATCAATATAAGCCACGTCCAGCTTGACAACATCATCAAAGTCCGTGATTTTACTACGACCACTCACCTGCCATAGACCAGTAATTCCGGGCTTAAAACTAAGACGACGTTTCTGTTCAGGAGTATATTTTTCATACTCATCAACTGTTGGGGGACGTGTCCCAACCAAACTCATATCTCCCATTAAAACATTCCAAAACTGAGGGAGTTCATCTAGACTGGTCTTACGGATAAATCTCCCTATCTTTGTTATACGAGGATCATCATCAACTTTAAACATACCACCTTGCATGGTATTTTGTGCAAGGAGCTCTTGTTTCTTTTTCTCAGCATCCACGCACATGGATCTAAATTTATAAAAAGTGAAATATCGACCATTTTTTCCGATACGAGTTTGAGAAAAAATAGCGGGTCCGCCATCTTTTCGAATCACCGGAACCAAAACAATACTCACCAATCCACAAATAAGTAGTCCGATAATCGAGCCTATGATATCAATGAAACGTTTAGCAATGACGTGGCTTGTCTTATAAAATTTTGTAGAAAATGTAATGACATTCAAGCCTGCCATTCCGCGAATCTTTTTATCGCTACCTAGATAGTTATTGAAAGCATTCAGGTTAACTGTCACATCAATTCCCATTGTTTCAAAAAGAGAGATAAACTCCCCGATGTCATACTCTTCACTTGGTAAATTGATAAAAACTTCATCAACCACTTCATGAGTAGCAAAGTCTAAGATGCTCTCTGCAGGTACAACGGTTACGGATGCATGCTGAAAATTAGGCTGATCCAAAACACTGACCGCCACCAATTCCCAAAAAATCTCTCCCGACTCTATCAGTCTATCTACAACTTTCTCAACTCTGGAAGTAGCTGTTATCAAGAATATCTTTTTACTCCCCTTGAAATTTGGAAAGATACATCTCCTATAGCGTTTAATGCACAGATTCAACAAATACAACAAAATAGAATGTATTGTCAAAAAATAAATCATGCCTCGTCTAGAGATACTAAAACGATCTTCTAAAAAGAAGTTTGAAATACTGATGGCTAAAGCAAAGAAAACGATATATTTTGTAGTGCTGATAAACTCAGATAAATAACCCCTTTTAAAAAAATCACGCTCATAATCACTAATGTTAAAAACAACAAAATGCAGAATGAACAAGATGATAACAGAGGTGTTCACAATCTCTGTTTCTCTTACAAAACTAAGTAAATAAGCTAATACAATGACAAGAAAACTCTGGATTACCGCCAAAGTAATCTTCAATCCCTTTTCTTCCATAATCTATTTCCTAAGCCATCTCTTATTTTTTCCCGTAAGAACCATAAGCTCCATATGATCCATACTTCTCAACCGAGGTATTCAGTTTATTCAGCACAATTCCTAAGAACGGTTTGCTTGTTTGTTCCAATTGTTCTTTGGCTTTTTGGATATCACGTTGGTTTGTTTCACCAGCTGCAGTCACCAAGATTGAAGCATCACATTTCTGAGTGATGATAGCTGCATCAATCACGACTCCGATAGGAGCGGTGTCCACAATGATGTAATCGAAGTACTTGCGCAAAGTGTCAAGCATAGTCTTAAAATTCTCACTTTGCAACAAAGCCGTTGGATTTGGGGAAACGGAACCAGCTTGAATGACAAACAAATTTTCAATATTCGAATCACATAATCCTTGTGATAAATCTGTTGTCCCCGATAAAAATTCTGTTAGTCCCGTAATCCTTTCACGCGATTTAAAAATACCTGACATGACAGAATTACGAATATCGGCGTCAATTAAAAGCGTCTTATATCCAGCACGCGCAAAGGCCCAAGCAATATTGGTAGAAGTAGTTGACTTCCCTTCCCCTGGTTTTACTGATGTAATTGAAATAACTTTTAAGTTATTTCCACTCAATTGTATATTGGTACGAAGCGCATTGTAATATTCCTCTGCTTTTCTTGCCTGATTCAATTTTTTGTGTGCGATTTCTAACGTTGGCATTTCTCTCTCCTATTTTAATTTATCCAAATTTGGAACAACTCCTAATAATGCAATTTGCATAACATCCTCAACGTCTTCTGGTCGTTTAACCCGTGTGTCTAGGAGTTCGATAAGGATAACAGTAGCAATCATCACAACCGCTCCAGCAAGAAATCCAATCATGGTATTACGACGAATGTTTGGTGAAGATGGCGAGGTTGCTGGGCGAGCCTCTTCGAGTGTAGTCACATCCGAAACCCGTGTAACACTAATAATCTTTTGAGCTGCAACCTCTCTCAATGAGTTGGCAATACGACTTGCTTCTTCAGGCGCACGATCTGTAACAGAGATAGATACGATACGTGTATCAACCGGAACTGTTACCTTAACTTTTTTAGTCAAATCCTTTGGAGAAAGATCCAGTTTCAAATCCGTTGCAACCTTCTCCAAAACGTCTTGCGAAAGAATAATTTCGCGATAGTCTTTAACCAAGTAAGATCCTGCTTGCAAATCTTGGTTTGTTGGCCCTGACTTATCTCCCTGATTACGATTAACTACATAAATACGTGTCGTACTGGTATATTCAGGCTTTACGATAAAGCTACTATAGGCAAAGGCTACTACCCCAGTTACGATTGCTACTAGTGCAATTAGAACTTTCCGTTTCCATAGAATTTTAAGCAATTGAAATACATCAATTTCCATCATATTTTGTTCTTTCATTGTTTCTCCTAAATCAATTGATCCATTATTATTTTTCGTGGGTTATCTTTGAAGAGTTCCTTCGCCTTATCTTCGCTATACTTTTTAGCAATGATGTCATAGGCTTCTTCCATATGAGGTGGTCTACGATCCAAGTTATGCATATCGCTAGCAATGACATGAACTAGATCACGTTCCAAGAAATACTGAGCTCTCTTTTTCATGAATTTGTAGGTTTCTCCAAAGAGTTTTGGTTTCAAGACATGAGAACTATTGACCTGGGTATAGCACCCCATATCAATCAGTTCCCGAACTCGCTTTTCATTATTTTCTAGAGCATCGTAACGCTCAATATGGGCAATAACTGGCGTGATCCCCAACATGAGAATATCACTCAGTCCTTTATGTATATCTCGATAGGGGGTATTCATACTAAACTCAATCAAAGCATAGTGACTATCATTGAGGGTTGGAATCAATTTCTTTTCCAATTTTTCGACAACATCTGGCGTATAGTATATTTCTGCACCATAGGCGATGACAAGATCATCTGCCACCTCCTTGGCCATTTCGCGAACTTTCAAAAAGTTAGTTGCTATCTTCTCTTCTGGTGTCTCAAACATCCCTTTCCGACGATGAGACGTGGAAACAATGGTCCTGACCCCTTGACTATAGGCTTCTCTTAAAAGGTTTTTACTCTCCTCTATCGACTTTGGACCATCATCCACATCAAAAACGATGTGGGAATGGATGTCTATCATGCTACTTGCCCTCCATCACATCTTTGATAGCTGCCTTGGCTGCAGCCAAGCTACTTTCATCAATTTCCATCATATAAAGGTTGCTATCTGGCATAGCGTAGGATGGAAGATCCGTTCTACCAGTTCCTTTTAAGTCTTGGGAATTGACCTTATACTGGCCACCACTATCCAACTGTGTATTAACCAAGTCCATCATGGTTTCCAAAGGCATATTGGTTTGAAGAGAATCCTGCAATCCTTGAATAATGTTGTCATAATTCTTTAAAGCATCCGTTGATGTTAACTTCCGAATGATGGCAACAATGACTTTTTGCTGGTTCCGACCGCGGTCGCGGTCTCCATCCGCTAGAGAGTAGCGTTCACGTACAAAACCAAGAGCTTGTTCAGAGTCTAGATGGACATTCCCGATAGGAAAATGGTACTGCCCATGCAAAGAAGTGAAATCTTGGTCATTATAAACATCCACACCACCTAGAAGGTCAATCAATTTCAAGAAAGAGGTGAAATTCAAACGAACATAGTAGTTAATATCAACTCCATAGAGATTTTCCAAGGTATGAATTGATGAGTCCACTCCATAAATCCCCGCGTGAGTCAATTTATCCTTTTGATTATTTCCTCCGTCCGCGATCGGAACATAAGAATCTCGAGGTGTTGTGGTGAGAAGGATTTTCTTAGTATCTCGATTTACAGTCATCAAGATGTTGACGTCTGAACGTGAAACTGAACTGATAGGTCCGTAAGTATCAATACCACTGATATAAATATTAAAGGATTGATTTTTAGATACCTTTGGTGCCGCAACATCCTTGGTTAGTTTTTTCGTATAGATTTTCTTAATCTTCGAAGCATAATCTGGATACTCTGCTTCAATGATATTTTCAAAGACACTGTTCAAGACAATCGCTTTCGCATCACCTGAAATCAAGCTCTTATAGGCTGCTAGGTAAGATGCACTTTGTTCAACCGCCAAGTCTTTGCTCTGAGTCGTCTTAATATCCGCTATCAATTTTTGGATATTGTCATTATCCGTTTCAGTCGGACCCGTCACACTATCCAACTGGGTAACGTTGTTGATTTCACTATCTTTTAAAACCACAACACTCATCGAATACTCTGAGTAGTTTGATGTCGCATTGATGTGATTGGTCAAACCTACAAATTGGTGCAGAGCAAATAGCGAAACCGAACTAGTCAACACCGCAAGTACCAGAAAGAAAATCGTGAACTTTTCGGCTTTCTTATATACTATCAAAAGTAGAGCTGCGATAGCAGATAGTAAAACTAGAACTGTAGCTAAGATATTGAGATGCCTAAAGGCTAGGATATTATGTCTAAAAATTAAGAACAACAAAGAGCCACTCAATAATAAATAAATGGCTAATAAGGCTATATTAATACTTCGCTTCACATTTCCTGAACGATTTCTCTTTGAACGTCTACTCATGGCAATCCCCTATACACGTTAATAATTATGATTATTATATCACAATCATGAAAGAAATTCCATCCATTCCTGATATTATCAGCGTTTTCATTCATCTTTTCTTAGCTATATTTTGAATTTATGACTTCTATTAACGGAATCCTTAATAAAATAAAAACAAGGCCCCTTATTATGAGGCCCCATTTCTGCTTTTATTTGATATGATTTTCAAACTCTTTTTGGCTCTTTTCAATAGCCTTTTTACTTTCTGATTCCCACTTAGCCTTGGCTTCATCGAATTGTTTCTTGGTAACAGGGTCTTTTTGTAATCTCATGTGCTTATAATTATTTCCGTCACCCTTGATTCCCACTAGAGAGTAGGCACGTGTAAACGGAGTTACTTTGGTTACAGAGGCTGTACCACCATTTGACATAGCAGACATGACTAGAGAATTGTCGATCATCCAAGCTTGAGCTTCAGCGTATTTTTCATAACGCTTAGCGACATCTTTATTCTCAGCATCTGCTTCTTTCAGGAGTTGTGTATAGGTATCGAGTCCCAAACTCTTAATGAGCTCTTGGTCTTCCTTGGCGTCAAGACCAAAAATCTTGAGATAGAAGCCAGTTTCAGCATTGAAGGGGTCTAGATAAGTTGATGGATCCTGGTAATCACCAACCCAACCATCAAAGTTTAGGTCGTAGTCACGAGCTGCTGGATTTGGTGCTAGGAAGGCAACATTTCCAAAGTCATCTGTAGAAAGCTGTTGAACATCAATGACGATATTGTCAGAACCTAGTACTGTTTCAAGGGTTTGTTTAACCGAGTTCATACCAGAAACCGCATTTTTATTCGTTTGATCAACAGGAACATCCAAATGGATTGGGAAAGTCACGCCTTGGGCTTCCAATTCCTTTTTAGCTTCCGCAAATTTTGCTTGGGCCTTTTCCCTGTTAAAGTAGGCATCTTGAGCATCTGCCAAATTGATACCGGACCACTCAGTTCCGTAGTTCACAAGCTTAGAAGCTGTTACTTCTCCAAAGGTCTTATCTCCCACCTGGACAAATGTTGGGGGAACCAGAGTATTACGAAGGGTCTTGCTTGCTGCTTCTTCACCGTTAGATTGAGCAGAGTAGGCTGTTCGATCAATACCAAAGTTGATAGCCTGACGGAAATTTTTATTTAAGATAGCTGTTTGAGCTGATTTCTTTTGTTCATCCGTTGTTTTAGCGGTATGATTATAGGTTTTGCGGTTGACGTTAAAGTTAAAGTACCAAGATGTCTTGTCTTGTAGGCTATAAACGATATTGTCTTGGTATTTTTCTTTTGTCTTGGCATAGTTCGAACTATTTGGATAGACTCCCGCAATTGAGTAGGCACCATTTTCAAAGTTTCGAATGGTCATCTCCTGATCTGACCCATCAAAGTAGGCTAACTTAACTTTTTCAATGGTTACTTTATCATGGTCATAATAGTGTGGATTCTTCACATACTCGATCGAAGATTTTGATGTGAAATCTTTTAACAGATATGGACCGTTATAAAGGATGCTGTCTGGTGTCAAGGTACCAAAGTCTTTATCCTTTGATTTCAAGAACTCTTCGTTGACTGGGAAAAGGATACTATTGGTTGTTTTTGAATTCCAGTACGGTTCTGGTCGAGTTAAAGTGTACTCGACTGTGTAATCATCCAAAGCTTTGACACCAACAGTTGAAAAGTCATTAGTCACACCCGTCACATAGTCATTCAATCCCTTGATTGAATTTTGGATCAGATCCATGGCTTGCCCCTTGTTGTCCGCAGCATATTTGATCCCAGCAACAAAATCCTGAGCCTTGACTGATGCATATTCCTCACCGTCAGCTGTATACCATTTGGCATCTTTTCTAAGCTTGTAGGTATAGGTCAAACCATCTGATGAAACAGACCAATCCTCCGCAAGAGCAGGTACGAGGTTCCCATAGCTGTCATTTTCTAGCAAACCATCTACGAGATTGGTAATAACGGCAGTGTTATCTGCATAATAATCTAGAAGATAGTTGAAAGTTGTTGGATTCGCACTAAATGTTGATGAATAAGTGCTAGTATTTGTGTTGAACTGTCCACATGCCGAAAGCAAAATCCCTGTCGCTAAGACAAGACCTGTCCCGATTAGTCTTTTTTTCATTTTCATCATCACTTACTCCTTTATGTCACATTTTATGACATAACCATATTTTATCAAATTTATTCAAAAATGTAAAGTTACTGCTTTTATGTCAACTGGTGTCTCAAAACAAAAAAGGAAGCACAGATTTTCTGCAACTTCCTTTTCTGTTTATAGATTACTTGACGTGTTTTTCAAGTTCTTTTTGGTATTTGGCATTTGTTTCGATTTTTTCTTGTTGCCATTTCTTGAAGGCTTCTTCGTATTCTTTTGCAGTCACAACATCCTTTTGCAACTCCAATCCTTTGAACACAAATGGGTCTCCCTTGATTCCGACTTGAGAGTAGGCTTTTGTGAACGGTACAGTACGGCTAACCGTTGGAGAACCACCTGAAGAAGCAACTGGGATCAAGAGCGAGCTATCCGATACCCAAGCTTGAGCTTTGGCGTATTTTTCATAACGCTTATTAAGGTCGCTAGTTTCAGCTGCAGCATCATCCAAGAGTTTCTTGTATTCGTCCAGTCCAACTTGAGCCATCACTTCTGGATCTTTTCCGCGAGTGATCCCCAAGTGTTTAAGAGCTGAGCCCTTCTTAGCATCAAGAATGTTGAGGTAGGTAGCTGGGTCTTGATAGTCTGGTCCCCAACCAGTTCCGTTCAAGTCATAATCTTTTTGGGATGGCATCTTGGCTTGAGACGTAATGCTCATTTTTTCATTATCGGTCATTTGAAGGACATCGACAATGACATTTTCCGTACCAAGCGATGATTCGATTGACTGCTTGAGTGAATTGGTTTGCTGAACGGCGATTACATCTGTTTGTTCAACTGGGATATCCAAATGGATTGGGAAGGTAACCCCTTTGCCCTGCAATTCTTCCTTGGCTTTAGCAAAGGCTGCCTTAGCCTTTTCAGGACTGTAAATCGTATCTTTGCCATCTGTAAGAGCTACATCTTTCCACTGGTCTCCATATGAAACGAGCTCTGCCTGAGCCAACTCTCCAAAAGTTTTTTCACCTACTTGAACGTAGTCATGAGGCACTAGGCTGTTACGGATAATTTTGTCCGCACCTTCTTCACCATTCAACTGAGCAGTGTAAGAATGGCGGTCAAGGGCAAGGTTCAGCGCCTGACGGAAGTTCTTATTAAGAAGAGCTTCTTTTGTTGATGTTTTTTGAGCTTCGTCTGTTTTAGCTGTTTTATTGTAAGACTGGCGATTTACGTTAATAGTGAGGTAGTAGCTTGTTGCTTCTTGTGGACTGTAAACAATCTTATCGCCATACTCTTTTTTAGTTGACTCAAAGTTTGAGCTTGTTGGGAAGAGACGAGCTGTTGTATAGGCACCTTGTGTAAAGCTACGAATCAAAGATTCTTGGTCTGATCCATCGTAGAAAGTTAGTTTGACATTGTCAATCTTAACGTTGTCCTTATCCCAGTAATTTGGATTCTTTTCATATTCAATGGCTGATTTTGAAGTCAATGATTTCAAGAAATAAGGACCGTTATAAAGGATGCTTGATGGAGTTGGCGCACCGTAGTCGCTCCCTTTAGAATTCAAAAACTCTTCATTAACTGGAAGCATGGTTGCAGTTGTGACCTTAGAGTTCCAGAAACTTTCTGGCTTGTTAAGCGTATATTCTACCGTGTAATCATCAACAGCCTTGACTCCTACAGTAGAAAAGTCATTGCTCTCTCCACTGATGTAGGCAGCCAATCCCTTGATAGAATCCTGAATCAAAGAAAGACCATCTGATTTTCCGTCAGCGGCATGTTTAAGCCCAGTAACAAAGTCTTTAGCTTTAACTTCAGCGTACTCTTCTCCCTCAGAAGTATACCATTTTACACCCTTACGAAGTTTGTAGGTATAGGTCAAGCCATCTTTAGAAACAGACCAGTCTTCTGCAAGTGATGGAATTAAGTTTCCATACTTATCATTTTCCAAAAGGCCATCGACGACGTTCGCTATAACGTCAGAAGTTGAACTCTTGCTCGTCACACTATAGTCCAAAGATGATGGATCCATAGCATAGACATAAGAGAATGTCTTGGGTGCATCAGCCTTCTTTTCACTTTGCCCACAAGCAGTTAAAAGAAGGGCTGTGCTCAGGACGGCACCTGCTCCTAAGAGCCACTTTTTCGATCTCATAAGTAATCTCCTTTAAGATAGTATTTTCACCATTATACCCTATTTTTTCATAAAAGCAAGGGCTTTTGCCAGATTTTTTAGAAAATTCTAACAAATATTTTTTAAAGACTTTTCTACATATTTTTTAGTAAAAGAACCTCAAGCATCAAAGGCCTGAGGTTCACTTATTTTAATCCGTTAGTTCCACACAGAAGGCATCCCATGGTGCCAAGGTCTGTTTCTCAACTGCTTTTTTAGCAGTAGTGTTTTCAATCAAGACAGATTTAACTTTTCCTTCTACTGAAAAGTTTTGTTTTTCATTGGACAAGTTAGCCACAACTAAGAAACGACGGTCACCGTCCTTACGGATATAAGCAAAGATCTTGTCAGCTGTATCAAGCAATTCAAAGTCAGCTCGAATCAGCCAGCTGTTCTCCTTACGGATTTGAACCAACTTCTGATAGGTATAGAATATAGAATCTGGATTTGCCAGTGCTTCTTGAACGTTGATTTCTTCGTAGTTTGGATTAACTGCCAACCAAGGTTGACCTGTTGAGAAGCCAGCGTTTTTACTCTCATCCCATTGCATTGGGGTACGGGCATTATCACGACCAATGACACGAATGCTGTCCATGATTTCTTCTATCGGAACGCCTTTTTCAAGAGCCTCACGCGCATAGTTGAGGGATTCAATATCTTCTACTTGATTCAGTGTTTCAAATGGATAGTTGGTCATCCCAATCTCCTCACCCTGGTAGATATAGGGAGTCCCTCTCATAAGATGAAGTAGGATTGCAAAGGCTTTGGCAGATTTCTCACGGTATTCTTGGTCATTTCCCCAGATAGAGACGATACGAGGAAGGTCATGGTTATTCCAGAAGAGGGAATTCCAGCCGTCTTCAACTCCTAACTCAGTCTGCCATTTGTTAAAAATCTCTTTTAACTTCCCTACATTTAACTCTTTTTGGTAGTGCCACTTAGGTTGCCCTTCCTGATACTGAAGACAGATGTGTTCAAACTGGAAGACCATAGACAATTCTTGCCCCTTGGGATCAGAGTATAGTTTAGCAATCTCTGGCGTTGCCCCCCATGTTTCCCCTACTGTCAAGAGATCCTTATCTCCAAAGGTCGCCTGATTCATTTCCTTGAGATAGGGATGGAGCATAGGACCATTATTGACTACTTTCTCGTCAGGAATTTTCCCAATCATGTCAATGACATCCATACGGAAACCACCGATGCCCTTATCAATCCAGAAGTTCATCATCTCGTAAATTTTCTGGCGTAGTTTTTCATTCTCCCAGTTGAGATCAGGTTGTTTCTTGCTGAAAAAGTGAAGATAGTATTGATCTGATTTTTCATCGTATTCCCAAGCAGACCCACTAAAGATAGACTCCAAATCATTGGGCACATCCCGCCAGATATAGTAGTCTCGCTCGGGACTGTCAGGATTTTCACAGGCCTCGACAAACCAGGCGTGTTCATCCGAGGTATGATTGACCACTAAGTCCATGATAATTCGAATATCGCGCTTCTTAGCTTCTGCGATGAGTTGGTCCATGTCCTCCATAGTCCCAAAAATAGCTGCAATCGCTTGATAATCAGCAATATCATAGCCATTATCATCCATAGGACTGTCATAAACGGGAGAAAGCCAAATCGCTGTAATTCCTAACTTAGCTAGGTAGTCTAACTTACTAGTAATTCCTGGCAAATCGCCAATTCCATCTCCGTTACTGTCCATGAAACTCTTTGGATAGACTTGATAGACTACGGCATTGTGCCACCATTTTTCTTGCATCTGTTTACCTCATTATTTTAATAATCTATAGTCTATGATAGCGCTTTTTAAAATTTAGTGCAAGCGTTTGCTTAATCTTTTTAATTTCTTTTTTAGCTCCGTAGTTTCCTAACTTCCAATTTTTTATTATAATAGAGGTCAGAGGTAAAAAAATGAAAAAACAAGCTTTTAGTTCTGAACAATATCTGAATCTACAGCGCGACCACATTTTGGAGCGCATTAACCAATTTGATGGCAAGCTCTATTTGGAGTTTGGCGGCAAAATGTTAGAAGATTTCCACGCTGCTCGTGTACTTCCTGGTTATGAGCCTGACAATAAAATCAAGCTCTTGCAAGAATTGAAAGAGCAGGTTGAGGTTGTGATTGCCATTAATGCTAGCAACATCGAACATTCCAAAGCACGTGGCGACCTAGGCATTTCTTATGACCAAGAAGTTCTTCGTTTGATTGACAAATTCAATGAACTGGGAATTTTTGTTGGTTCGGTTGTCATCACACAATACGCTGGCCAACCCGCTGCAGATGCCTTCCGCAACCAGTTAGATAAAAACGGGATTGATTCCTATCTTCATTATCCGATCAAAGGATACCCGACTGATATGGACCACATCATCTCTCCAGAAGGCATGGGAAAAAACGACTACATCAAAACCAGTCGCAACTTGATTGTCGTAACCGCTCCTGGACCTGGTTCTGGAAAATTGGCAACTTGTATGTCAAACATGTACCATGACCAAATCAATGGCATCAAGTCTGGTTACGCTAAATTTGAAACCTTCCCAGTTTGGAACCTTCCCCTTCATCATCCAGTCAACTTGGCCTATGAGGCTGCCACAGCAGACCTTGACGATGTCAACATGATTGACCCCTTCCATCTCCAAACCTACGGAGAAACCACTGTCAATTACAACCGTGATATCGAAATCTTCCCAGTACTCAAACGTATGTTGGAACGCATTCTCGGTGAATCTCCATACGCTTCACCAACAGACATGGGTGTCAACATGGTAGGTTTCGCTATTACAGATGATGAAGCTGCTGTCGAAGCTTCTAAACAAGAAATCATCCGTCGCTACTATCAGACTGTACTTGATTTTAAAGCTGAAAAAGTCGGAGAAACTGCTGTCAAGAAGATTGAACTTCTCATGAACGACCTCGGCATCACACCTGCAGACCGTAAGGTTGCTGTCGCTGCACGCCAAAAAGCAGAAGAAACTGGTGGCCCTGCCCTAGCCCTTGAATTGCCAAATGGGGAAATCGTGACTGGTAAAAACTCTGAACTCTTTGGTCCTACAGCTGCTGCCTTGATCAATGCCATCAAAAAATCAGCTAACATCGCTAAGGAAGTAAAATTAATCGAGCCTGAAGTCGTCAAACCAATTCAAGGTCTTAAAATCGATCACCTAGGTAGCCGCAATCCTCGCCTCCACTCAAATGAAATTTTGATTGCACTTGCAATCACAGCTATGGAAAATCCTGATGCTGCGCGTGCCATGGAAGAACTTGGGAATCTCAAAGGAAGCGAAGCACACTCTACCATCATCTTGACCGATGAAGACAAGAATGTCCTTCGCAAACTAGGCATCAACGTAACCTTTGACCCATACTACCAATACGACCGCTTGTATCGCAAATAAATAAACAAGGCTGGACAAAAACTCAATTCGAGATAAAAATCCAGTAAATCTTTACATAATAAAAAAATCAAACGCATAATATCAAGTCTTTTGGACACTTGGTATTATGCGTTTTTATGATTTTCCATTCTCATTTATTTCAATGAAATTGTCAACTCGACACAGGCTCCTACTTGGTCTGGATTGAGCAGGGTCAGACGACCACCGTGCAAGAGAGCTACTTGCTTAGAAAAGGCTAAGCCGATTCCATGATGGGGATTAGCTGAATTGCGGCTTTGGTCACTCTGATAAAAGAGCCGTTCCGCTCCCAGCAGCATCTCCTCTGAAAATGCAGGACCATTGTTCCAGATAGCAAAAACCAACTGATCCTGCTGCACTGATACCGTCAGCTTCACTTCCTTTTGGTCCTGATTAGCATGTTCAAGCGCATTCAGTAAAATATTGAGCAAAGCTCGCTTGAGATAGTCCAAATGAATCGACAAAATCAGACTAAGGTCACAATCTTCTTGGAGAGAAAAACGATAGCTTTCCTGTTTGCTGAACAGTGCCCAATCGTCCTGGAGATAAGCCAAAAAGTCCTCTAAGGAAAGCTGACTGAACTGATTAGCATCAATCTGAAAAGTCTTAGCGTAATCAATCAAAGAGCCACAATACTCTTCCATCTTGTGACTAGCCTGCAAAATCTCAACAGCATAGTCTGCCTGTGGATAGCCCAACTGCGCCAATTCCAAGAGCTCAGCATTCCCCTTAATCACAGTTAGGGGCGTTTTCAAATCGTGCGATGTCGCTGATAACTGTAAAATCAACTCCTGATTATGCTGCTGCTCTTTTTCTAGAAGACGAGCATTTTCTTGGTGGCTGCTCCGTAAATCGCTGTAGACTTCTAGCATTTCCTCAATCCGAAAAAGCTGGCTTTGATTTTCTTCTAGAAACTTCTCGCTCGTTAGCATTTTTATTTCCCTGTCGATTTTTCGGAGCAATTTCAAAATATGATAAAAAGTAATCAGCAGCAAGCTCCCTGCCCAAAAGAATAAGGTGAAAAGAACGTGATTACTTCCTTGCGTAAATTCATAACCTATAAGCACAAAAATCAAAACATGAAAAAAGACGATCTTTAAACTGGTTGTCCAGACTAGGCTTTTGAAATTTCGGGTTCTAATTGCCATCTATAGCCTACTCCTCTCACTGTTGCGATTGCTTGCAGCCCTTCTTGTTTGCATTTTTGGCGAATCTGATATACGTATTCTGAGATGGAGCGAAGCTGTGTTTCTGAGCTTTCTGGGTAAAGCAAGGTATGCAGGCGTTCAGCTGAGAAGGTCTGCTTGGGATTGCTAGCAAGTAAATGCAGTAACTTAAACTCACGCTCTGAAAATTTCAAGACTTTACCAAAACAGGCAACTTCATAGCGCTCTGGATAAAATTGACAAGAAGCAATTTCAGAATATCGCTCCTCCCGTCTTTCCTCCCGCCGAAGATGAGCTCTGACACGCGCCAGCAATTCTTTGGTTCCAAAAGGCTTGACAATATAGTCATCTGCTCCGCGAAAGAGCCCTTCCACTTTGTCCGCCTCCAATTCCTTAGCCGTCAAAAAGATGATCGGACACGAAAGATGAGGACGAATGTAGGAACACAGCTCAAAACCGTTAACAGGCTCCATCATCACATCCAGCAGAATCAAGTCATATCCAACAAAATGCGTCAAATCTAGCTCTTCTATCCAATCAAGCGTCGTCACATCATAAGCATCGAGCTCTAGGACGTTTTTTACTAGCTTCAAAATGCTCCGGTCGTCATCAACTACCAAAATACGATACTGTCTCATGAGTTCCATTATAGCATACCTCTAGCGAACATCTCGTTTCAAGGTTAAGAATATAGCAGAGCTCCAAACCAAAGCTAACCATAAAAGCTGTATCCCCAGCCCTGAGAGATCTATTGAGTGCTGAAGCCCTTCATACTCAAAAAGATTTAGCGTAGCCAGATCGGGCAGGTATTTTGCTTCTTTGATGAAAGTTGCCAATAAACGGCTGAGGCCAACCAAGAGAGGAAAGAGCACCGACACCGGCACAACCCAAGATTGAAATAGCAAAGCGAGGCCAGCAGTTAAAAAAGCCAGAAAAATATTGCTGAGAAGACCAAAAGAGCTGTAATAGAGGAATTTCTCTAGTAAGGACCAGCTAAAGCTTAGGTCAAAACGAGCCAGCATAACAAGGAAACAGCTGCCTATCATGACACTGTAGAGAACCAAGAGCAGCAAGTCCAGAAAAAGGAATTTCCCAGCCAACCAAGCCTTTCTATTTGATACGGTTAGAAAATTCGTTCGCATCCCAGACTTGACAAACTCCTGGGCAAAATAGAGAGAAGTAAAGATGACGATGACAGGCTGCGCCAGATAGAGGGCATGCAAAACCTCGCTCAGAGCCTTCGTCTGACCAACTGCTGTCTGACTGTAGTCAAGATTCATCAGAAAAAATGGAACAGCTACCATAGCCACTAAGGCTGCACCAAGAGCGAGATAATAAGAACGGAACTTAATCCATTCACTTCTAAGCAGAGCTTTTATCATCAGTATCGCCCTCCTAAATCCGTCTTCAAAAAGCGCAGAGAAGCCATGCCGCCGATGACTAGCAACCATGCACCAAGTATCAACAGCCCTTGCAAGGGATTGTTAGCATATTGGGAAGTTGGCGTTGCAGCAAACAACTCTCCTGCTGGCTGTGGCAAATAAGTCCCCCAACTCGTGTGAGCTGCCAGGTAGTTTCCAAGATTATAGATCTGTGGTACGAGAAAAAGCAGAGGAACTAGCATGGTCCGAGCCAATAAACCTAACAAAAACGAAAGGATTCCCAATAAGGTCAGAGATAAGGTTTTCCACAAAATCAAACTCCAAGCTGCCTGATTGAGCAGAATCGGATCAAGTCCTTCCTTTCCTAAAGCGAGATGCATGACCATATAACTAAAGTAGATTGATAAAAAGCTAGTGGCAAGAGAAAAGCAAGTAAAGGTCATGAGTTTCCCCACAAGCAACTTCAGGCGGTTATTACAGGCCAAGAGACTGGTTCTCAAGCTATGAGACTGAAATTCCATAGCTCCCAAAATTCCAGCTAAAATGACCAAAACCATGACCGCCATAGAAGCCCCGTTGAGACCTAGATATTCCAGCGGATCAATGGCATTTATCAGATTAGGAACCGTCTCAGGCGTAGCATCCAAGCCGATAGACAGATACTGTCGGCCCTCCAACCAGGATACGACAGGCACCAATAGCAGCATGAAGGCCACACTCACTTTGAAAGCCTTGATTGAGCGGATTTTCAACCATTCTGAATGCAATAAAGACATCGTTTCTTTCATCTTAAACTTCCTCTGTCAAATCAAAGAAGAGATCTTCTAGACTGTCTGAATCTTGCAGCACCTCTTCCAATCGTCCTTGCTCAATAATTCGCCCATGATGAATCAAGACCACATCATCTGTCACCATTTGCACCTCTGACAGGATGTGGGATGATAGAAGTACCGTTTTCCCTAAATCAGCCTGCTGACGGATGAACTTTCTAAACCACTTAATCCCACTTGGGTCCAGTCCATTGGTCGGTTCATCTAATATAAGAAACTGAGGATCACCTAGCAAAGCTGCTGCCAAACCCAACCGCTGACCCTCCCCCAGAGACAGGCTTGACAAGAGGTCCTTCCTCTTATGAGCGATTCCAGTCATCTCCAAAACCTCATCAACCCGAGACTTGGGAATAGCATTACTCGCCGCAATAATTCTCAAGTGGTCATAGACCTTTCGATTTGGCAAACCGCCAATGCCGTCAAAGGCTGCACCTACCGTTCTGAGCGGATAGATCATTGACTGATAGGTTTGCCCATCAAAAGTCGCCGCTCCTGCTGTCGCCCGATCTAACCCCAAGAGAATCCTCAAGGTCGAACTTTTCCCTGCACCATTTGGGCCCAGAAAAGCTGTAATCCGCCCGCTTCTAGCTGTAAAAGAAATATCTTCTAAAATCTGCTTACTGCCATGCTTTTTGCAAACGCCTTCTATTTTCACCATATGTTCCATACTGAACTCCTTTATCTTTATTTTCTACAGTATATCCAATCTAGTTCAGAATTAGTTCAGAAATCAAGCAAAAATTCTAAAAGTTGACTCCATCTTTCAGAAGTTGCTCTAGCTTCATTAGAAAGAACTCAGTTTTTCTTTATAATTCTGCGAGTTTTGTATGGAGACTTTGTTATAATGCTAGTCTCAAAAAGTCATTTATCAAACTTCATCAAGAGCAGTCTTTATGATATAATGAAAGAAGAAAACTGAAAGGATTTACCATGTCAAAAGAAGTTATTGTTGAAAGTTTTGAACTAGACCACACCATTGTTAAAGCACCCTATGTCCGCTTGATTGGGGAAGAAACAGGACCAAAGGGAGATGTCATCTCCAACTTTGATATTCGCTTGGTGCAACCAAATGAAGACTCTATCCCTACCGCTGGCCTTCACACCATTGAGCACCTCTTGGCCAAACTCATTCGTACCCGTATTGACGGCATGATTGACTGTTCACCATTTGGTTGCCGTACAGGCTTCCACATGATTATGTGGGGTCACCATACCAGTGCCGAGATTGCTGCTGTTATCAAGGATTCGCTCAAAGAAATTGCTGAAACCACTACTTGGGAAGATGTCCCTGGAACAACCATCGAATCTTGCGGAAACTATAAGGACCACAGCCTCTTTTCTGCCAAAGAATGGGCGAAACTCATCTTAGAACAAGGAATCTCAGATGATGCCTTTGAGCGCCATATCATCTAAACACAAAAGGAACCAGCTTTTAGCTAGTTCCTTCTTTTTTTATTCTCAAAATCTTGAGTTAGGCTTTTTCATGAATGACCAAAACACCATCTTCCATATCTGCTTCCAAATGTTTGGCATCTAGATGATCCAAGTGGAAGTCTGTTACTTTATCACGAATTTGTTGTTCAACCACGCGACGGAGAGGACGAACACCCATAACTTCATCATAACCTTCTTCTGTGATAAAGTCCTTAGCTGCTTGGCTAACTTCAAGGTCGATTCCTTTCTTAGCCAAGGTTTGGTTGACTTCAGCCAACATCAAGTCCACAATCTTAGAAAGGTCTTCCTTATTCAAGTGTGAGAACTCGATAACTGCATTAAAGCGGTTAAGGAATTCTGGACGGAAGTATGGTTTCAAACGATCCATTAATTCTGGCTTGTCTGCATCTTCCGTCAAGTTAGCTTCATAGCCAAATCCAGCATTTGATGTTGCAATAATGACAGTGTTTTTGAAGTTCACGGTATTTCCTTGACCATCAGTCAAACGACCGTCATCCAAGACTTGGAGGAGAAGGGTAATTACTTGAGGATCAGCCTTTTCAATTTCGTCCAAGAGAATGATAGAGTAAGGATTGCGACGAACACGTTCTGTCAAGGTATTGCTATTGTCATCATAACCCACATAACCTGCTGTTGTACCGATTAACTTAGAAACGGCTGTGCGGTCACTGTATTCAGACATATCCAAGCGGATGATCGCATCCTTGGTTCCAAACATATCGAGCGCCAATTGCTTAGCAAGCTCGGTCTTACCAACCCCAGTAGGCCCTACAAAGAGGAAGCTACCGATTGGGCGATTGCCTTCATCAAATCCTGCACGGTTACGACGGATAGCACGAGCCACTGCTTCTACTGCCTTATCTTGGCCGATAACCTTGTGTTCCAAACGATGGGCCATATCTTTCAAACGTTCGATGTCTGATGCTCCCATTTGTGAAACTGGAATACCAGTCATACGTTCCACAGATTCAGCCACATCGTTGACACTTGCAGTCACCTTCATATCTTCTGTGTGGTTTTCGATTTTCTTTTCCAATTCTGCAATACGTGTTTTGGCATTAAGAGCTGCTTCAAAGTCTTCTGCCTCAACTGCTTTTTCTTGCTTGTCTTTTTCTGCTTCAATTTCCCGTTCAACAGCGTGCACATCTGTTACAGGATGTTGAGCTGCCAAGTGAGCTGCCGTTACATCAACAAGGTCAATAGCCTTATCTGGCAAGCTACGTTGAGGAATGTATTGGACAGAATAATCCACTGCTGCTTTCAAGACTTCGTCTGGCAAAATGACATTGTGGTGTTGTTGATAGAGATCACGAATCCCTTGAAGGATTTTAAAGGTATCCTCTGCTGAAGGAGCATTGACCTTCACTTCGTTGAAACGACGAGCAAGAGCTGCATTTTTCAAGATGGTGTTACGGTATTCGTCTTGAGTCGTTGCCCCAATAACGGTCAACTCACCTCGAGAGAGAGCTGGTTTGAGAATATCCGCAAGACCTTTAGAACCACTTTCACCTCCGATTGAGCCAGCGCCAAGGATTTGGTGAATTTCATCAAAGAAGAGGATAATATTTCCTGCTTCTTTTACTTCATTGACTAAGTTTTGAACATTTTCTTCAAAGCTACCACGGTATTGAGTACCAGCCTCAAGACCTGAGATATCAATAGAAATGATTTCCTTGTTCTTAATAGCAGCTGGAACATCTCCGTTCACAATGGCTTGTGCTAGACCTTCGACAACGGCTGTCTTACCAACACCTGCATCTCCGACCAGAACAGGATTATTTTTCGTACGACGTGAGAGGATTTCAGCTGTTTCTTGAATTTCCTTGTTTCGTCCGATAACAGGATCCAACTTGCCCTCACGAGCTTCCGCTGTCAAGTTACGACCTAGTTTAGCAAGGACACCGTCTTGCTTCATACCTGAAGCGTGTTGTTGCATTTGCGCATCAGATTCTGCATTTCCTGGTAATTGTCCCGTTGCACGATAATGAGCAAATTCCTCGGGTGTCACTTCACGTCCATTAATCAAGTAGCGACGGTTTTCAGAACTATATCCTCGCATACCACCCATCAATTGGTTAAATAAATCGTCCATATTGTTAAAGTTATTAAAGTTGTTATTCATATTCTTTACCCCGTTTATTCTTAATTATATGCGATCTCTGATATTGACTATCTTTGACCTTTATTTTAAAAATTTTAGACTAGCTAACCAGCTACCCTACGTATAATTTCTGGTTTTTCTTTTTTAAATAAGCCTTTTATCATTTTCTTTTCAAAGTCTGTTAGATTTAACATAGGCCTCACCCCTTTCTAGGGTATCTATTATACATTTTCAAGAAATAGAATCATTGAAAATGAAGTTTTCTAAGGAATTCATTTTCCTTATGTTTCTACTATACCACTTTGGTCAGTAAAAGTCAATAACTTTTTTGACCAAATTTGACTATTTTTTTAAAATTTTTCAAGAACGCAAAAAGCCAGTCGTTTCCAACTGGCCTTTTCTATTTAATTTAAAATCTTAGCTCAATGCATCATCCATTGAAAGAACTTCGTGGAAGACACGTTGTGTTAATTCAGTTTTTTGTTCTGGAGTGAGGTATTTAGTGTTTACACAGTATCCTGAGATACGAACGATGACATCTTCGCCATTCATAATCTTGTCATAAACATCTTTCAAGTCCATTACGTTCAAGTTACAGTGTTGTCCACCGTTTTCGAAGTAACCATCAAGGATTGTTACCAAGTTATCCACTTGTTCGTCACGAGTCTTACCAAGAGCACGTGGAGAAACTTGTGTTGTCAATGAGATACCATCAGCTGCGTAACCAAAGTCAAGACTAGCAAGCGAGTTCAAGTTTTGCAACCATCCACCTTTAGCTTTGTTAGATGGGTTAGCACCTGGTGAGAAGAATTCAAGTTTAGACAAGTTCACAGAACCATCTTCGTTGAGGTATACACCTTTGTGGACTGGTGAGTTACCAGTTTGTTTAGAGTAAGCAACGTTAGATGTGATGGTCAAAAGTGATACTGTAGCTTCTGCGTTCTTGTAGAGTTTGTGGCTACGTAGACGAGTTGTGTAAGCTTCAATCAACCATTCTGCCAATTCGTTTGAACGTGGATCATCTTCACCCCAACGTGGGTATTCACCGATTGTTTCGTAATCGTAGATGTAGCCATTTTCGTCACGGATTGGTTTAACTGTAGCGTACTTGATTGCTGACAATGTGTCAACAGTATTAGCAAATCCACAGATACCGAATCCCATGTTAGCACGTTGTTTAGTTGGCAAGAAGGCCATTTGAACCGCTTCGTAGTTGTATTTATCAGTCATGTAGTGGATGATGTTCAAAGCATCTACGTAAGTGTCAGTCAACCAGTCAAGAGATTTTTCAAAGTTCGCTTTAACTGATTCGAATTCAAGAACTTCGTCACGGATAGGATCGATGTCAAATACCTTGTAGTCTTTGTGAACATCGTCGTAACCACCGTTCAAACCAGTAAGGAGGGCTTTCAATACGTTAACACGAGCACCGAAGTACTGGATGTTGTGGCGTTGTTCTTCATTTTCTGGGTCAAGTGGTGACACACAGCATGAGATACAGCTCATTTCACCGTATCCGTCCTTAGCCATTGTTGTTACACCTTCGTATTGGATAGAAGAGTGTTTGTGGCTCATGTGCATACAGTAGCGACGGAAGCTATAAGGTAATTTGTCAGTCCAAAGAACTGTCAAGTTTGGTTCTGGAGAGTTACCGATATTGTCAAGAGTGTTCAAGAAACGGTAGTCCATCTTAGTAACACGATGACGACCGTCGTTACCCATACCAGCCATAGAAGTTGTGATGAAGGTTGGGTCACCTGAGTACAATTGGTCATAAGCTTTTGTACGAGCAAATTTAACTGTACGAAGTTTCATAACGAAATCATCAACGAATTCTTGGATTTCTGATTCAGTAAATGTACCACGAGCAAGGTCACGTTCTGCAAAGATGTCCAATACGATTGGCACACGTCCTAGAGATGTTGCAGCACCGTTGATAACACGGCAGACAGCCATGAAGGCGATATTCACCCATTGGATAGCTTCTTTGACGTTCATCGCTGGTTTGCGAACGTCAACACCGTAAAGGTCACCCAAGCGAACAACTTGTTGCAATGCTTGGTATTGAAGGTTTACTTCTTCGCGAAGACGGATTGTTTCTTCATCAATTTCTTTAATTGCATTCCAGTCGTTTACTTTTTCTTGCATCAAATAATCTGCACCGTAAAGAGCAAGACGTGCGTAAACACCGATGATACGTCCACGTGAGTAGGCATCTGGAAGACCAGTTACAGTGTGAGCGTGACGAGCGCGACGGATGTTCGAAGTATAGGCACGGAAGATACCGTCGTTAACTGTTGTTACGTATTTTGTGAAGATTTCGTGAACAGCTGGATCTGGTTCGTATCCATTTTCTTTCAAAGTCGTTTCAGCCATACGGATACCACCTTTTGGCATGAAGTTCAATTTGAAGAGTTCATCGTTTTGGATACCAAAAATCAATTCGTTTTCTTTGTCGATAAATCCAGCAGGAATATCAGCAATAGATGTTGGACGAGTATCCATTGGGAAACGAGTTTCTTCGTAATGTGCTTTTGTTTCTTCTACGATTTTTTTGATGTGAAGCGAACGTTCTGTTGGCCCAGCAAGGAAACTTTCATCTCCATCGTAAGGTGTGTAGTTAGCTTGAACGAAGCGAGAAATACTTGCTTTTTCTTTCCAATCTACGCCTTTGAAGCCTTCCCAAGCTTTATCAAAAATATCTTGTGCTTCAACAACTGTCTTAACAACCATGTTAATGTCCTCATTTTTCTTTCTAGTAACAACCATCTGTTACATTCATAAATCAAGTATACCACACAGTAACCGATTTCAACAAGAAGAAAACAGCCTTTTCAGCGCTTTCTTTTATAATACAGTTTGACAAATAGGGTTATCTGTGTTATAATTTTGAAAAGTTGAATGAAAACAGGAAAAGAGTCTAATAAACTTAGATAGTTTATAAAGTTAAGGGGGACTTATCATGAAAAAAAGTAAAAATATTACGGGCTTTGATTTTCTGTGGTTAGCCTTGTATACTACTGCTGCCTTTTTATTTGAATTATTACTGGTGACAGTGGAAGGATTTTGGGGGCTTTCACTTTATCACGCAACAAGGTTTCAGATGATTGCTCACTGGATAGTGACTAGTTTGGGCTGGTTTGGTTTCGGTTTCGGTATTATTTCTCTGGCTAAAAAACAAACTGGCTTTGACCTTTTGAAAACGGAGAAAAAAACTGTATCTGTTTGGCAATGGTTGACGATTGTCTTGAGTTTTATCCTTATTACACTTGTCCAATACTGGGATTGGAAGGGTTTCAAAATTTTGATTGAATTTCAGCATTTAGGTTGGTTGAAATTTCTATTTCAATATATCTACTATGCTGCTGAAAGTTTCCTAATTTCTCTGGTACTGGTTTTCGGACAAAAAGCTTTTGAGACTTGGTTTAAAAATGATAAAATTCCCTATGGCGGTATTCTCTTAGGTTTGACATGGGGCTTGATGCATATCTTGTCAAAGGGAAGTGTCTTGACAGGAATATTAACTTGTTTGGCTGGTTTTCTATTCGGCAGTGTTTATCTCCTGGTGAATAAAGATTACAAGAAGACTCTCGTCATTGTGACTTGCTTATTTATGCTTTAAAAGATTCTAGGAGACGGCATGTTAATTTTCCCGCTTATCAATGACACATCGCGAAAAATCATCCATATCGACATGGATGCCTTTTTTGCTTCGGTGGAAATCAGAGATAATCCTAAGTTAAAGGGTAAACCTGTCATCATTGGGAGCGATCCCAGACAAACAGGTGGTCGAGGAGTCGTTTCTACCTGTAGCTATGAGGCACGAGCTTTTGGTGTTCATTCAGCCATGAGTTCTAAAGAAGCTTATGAGCGCTGTCCACAAGCTATCTTTATCTCAGGAAATTATGAAAAATACAAAACTGTGGGACTTGAGATCCGAGCTATTTTTAAACGCTACACTGATTTGATTGAACCTATGAGTATTGACGAGGCTTACTTGGATGTGACGGAAAATAAACTCGGTATCAAGTCAGCCGTCAAAATAGCTCGTCTCATCCAACAGGATATCTGGCAGGAACTACACCTGACTGCTTCTGCAGGCGTCTCTTATAACAAATTCTTAGCTAAAATGGCTAGTGACTATCAAAAACCACATGGTTTGACAGTTATCCTCCCAGATCAGGCTGAGGATTTTCTCAAACAAATGGACATTGCTAAATTTCACGGTGTGGGCAAAAAAACAGTTAAACGGCTTCATGAAATGGGCATTTATACTGGTGCGGACTTATTGGACGTCTCAGAAGTCGCTTTAATCGATCAGTTCGGCAGACTCGGTTTTGACCTTTATCGAAAGGCAAGGGGCATTCATAACTCACCGGTCAAGGCCAATCGTATTCGCAAGTCCATTGGCAAGGAAAAAACCTACGGAAAAATCCTGCAAGTAGAAGAAGACATCAAAAAAGAGCTGACTCTACTCTCCGAAAAGGTAGCTCACAATCTCAGCACGCAGGACAAAGCTGGAAAAATCATTATCCTTAAAATACGATATGCTGACTTCTCTACTCTAACTAGACGAAAAAGCCTCCCACAAGCGACACAGGACGCTAATCAGATTTCTCAAACTGCCCTTCAACTCTACGAAGAACTAGCTGAAAAAGAAAAAGGCATTCGTTTGCTAGGAGTCACAGTAACAGGATTTTAAAAAGCTTGAAGGAAGATTCCCTCAAGCTTTTTCTTATACAAATAAACGCACAAAACTATAGAGCAACAAGACACTACCGAGTACGATACGGTATTTACCAAAGAGGGTAAAGTCGTGCTTCTTCACATAGCCAGTCAAGAAGCGAATAGCAACCATGCTGACCGCGAAGGCTACTCCCATAGCAACCAAAAGCAAGAACAGTTGTCCAAAACTCAAGAGTTGACCTGCTTTTATAAATTTGAAAATCTTTAAAGCACTAGCCCCAAACATAACAGGAATTCCGAGATAGAAGGTAAACTCTGTTACGACAGAGCGACTCGTTCCATTTAACAAACCACCGACAATCGTCGCACCTGAACGGCTCGTTCCTGGGAAGAGGGCGAGGACTTGGAAGAGCCCAATGTAAAGAGCTGTTTTATAAGGCAACTTGTCTAACTCTGTTACTGTTGGTTCAATGGCTTGCGCCTTATTTCGTTTTTCAAGATAGATAAAGGCAACCCCATAGATAATCAACATGATTGCAACTGAAACCATATTATGAAAATGAGTGTCAAACCAATCATCCAGCTTAAAGACTAACAATAAAGGCAAGGTCGCAACGAGGACTTTTGACCACAATTGCCAAGTTCGATGGACTTCCACCTTATTTTTACCAGGTTTGAAGGGATTGAGCTTGTTAAAGTAAATCACCATAACCGCTAAGATAGCACCGAGCTGAATGACAACATTAAACATGGACATGAAGGCTTCATTTTGGTCCTTGTATTGTACAAATTCTTCAACCAAGATCAAGTGACCCGTACTTGAAATGGGCAACCATTCTGTAATTCCTTCAACAATCCCAAAAAAGATCGACTTCAAAATTTCAATAAGATACATGTATTACTCCTTTTTCTGTCCTCTATTATAGCATAATTTCAGATTCTGCGATAGGTTTTTTAGAAGGCACCGATGCTACCACCACCTCCGCCTCCTGAGAATCCTCCACCTGAAGAACCACTTCCAGAAGATACGGAGTAGGTACTTGCTGTGTTTGCAATACTAGCATAGTGACTCATTTGAGCAGTTGAATGATAAAACATGCTGTGCCAGCCATAAGCTACATAAAGATTGATATCTGGATTCTCAACTTGAATCTGATAAGATTTCATCAAATGACTCACCTTGTCCGCATAACCAAATAAAGTAGCATAGACAAGGAGGCGATTCCAAAGAACAATACTCTCTAATTCTGCCTTGTCTAGATGGGCGATATCGCGAAGCATGTTTTCAAAACTCTTCCAGTGATAGTACACTTCTAGTCCATCTTCATTTAAAACACCATCACGAGTATCAAATCGGGTTGTCCAATAATAGACGGCAGCTAACATCAAGCTCACAAACCCAAGGATAGGAAGTGGCAGGGAAAGATACCCGTGAGCATCCAAACTGTACAAGAACCAGCCAAAACCAACGAAAGCAGGTAGAAGCGTAGAGACACCTATCGTCAATCGCAAGATTTTTTCGCCATTACTCAGTGAACGATAATAATCTGGAAGTTGCAAAGAGGAAACCCGCTTTCTCACCCCATCCTGCATCTGCTTCAGAGCTTGCTCGAAAGAAGACTTAAGCTTACGTCCTGTTTTCTGAATCCTTTTTTCATCAGCTGCTTTTGCACCTTGGTAAAGACTAGTTGACACTTGGTAATCTGCAAACAAATCTGAAACAAGCACTTCTTCTCTTCCTGAAAAGGCCAAATTAAGGCAATCTTTTTCAAAACTTTCCAATCCTTTTTCTTTTATGACTTTTAGACGGACCTCATCTCCATTTGAGATGATCGAAACATTTCCTCGGTCGATCACATCCAATAAAGTTGCCTGAACGAGTTGGTCAAAAGTGAACTTCCCTCCTCCCTTGGTCAAGGGGCTGACTTCCTCTAAAGAAGTGGAGTAAACAGCTTCCGATAAAACCATCGGTTCTAAGTCCATTGGCGGTTCATAGAGACGGTGATTTTTGGCATATTTCTTCGATGGGGAGGTTTTTCTTCTGTAAATGCAGTAGAAAATAACACTAAAGACTAAAGAAAGCGAGAGTAGCAAAGGGATAATCCACGTAACCAGAGCTTTACTTTGAGCTTTTTCAGCAGTAATGGATTCCTCTATTTTTTTAAATTCTGCTAAACGATTGCCCTTCAATCCCTGATCCAAATCAGTTCCAAAATCTTTTCTAGGCCAATAGGCATGCAATTCAACCCCACGCTGACGAGGTAGGTTCTGCAAATGAACACGATAATCACCACCTGTCTTCTCTACCTTGCCCTCTGTAAAGAGTTTCCCTGTATGAAAGAAAAGTTTTTCAGCTCCATTAAAGCCTGTTACCCGAAACTCAAAATTTTCGATAGGTTCTGAACTATCTGTCAAGGGTTGCCAATTAAGTTCCGCGATATCATCATATAGAAATAGGAGGTTTTTTAGTTGCCATGTGATTACCACTTCAACGGTATCCCCTTCTTGGCCTGGATTATACACTTTCACAGTATAACCTTCCGATTCTTCTATCACTTCACTATTGACATTCTCAATGGCGCTAGCATTTTTCCATACCTGAACCTTCGGACTGGGATCTATTTCAAAGCCCTTTGGCATCTTACCAGAACGGCCAAGTCCTACTAGTTGTCCATTAAAGTCTTCATCAAAATAATAGACTACTTTCTCCCTAAATTCTGCAGTATTATCTGCATGAATATTCAAATCACCCTGATAGGACAAGATATCAAAGTCTACTGCAAAAACCAGGCTCGGTATAAATAATAAATAAGCAAACACCAAAGCCAACAGCCATCTTTTTTTCATAATTGATTCCCTTTCAATCTTTTCACCATTATATCATTTTTTATAAGTAAAGGCTTACTTGTATTGAAAATCTCACCATTTTTAGATACAATAGAGAGAAGTCATTTTTAGACTAGAAATAGGAGAAAACATGAAAAAATTATGCTTATCTATCCTTGCTAGCCTAGCCCTTACATTAGGACTAGTTAGCCAGGTCCAAGCGGACGAATATTTACGCATCGGAATGGAGGCAGCTTACGCTCCCTTCAACTGGACCCAAGACGACGATAGTAATGGTGCTGTCAAAATCGACGGTACCAACCAATATGCCAACGGCTACGATGTTCAAATTGCTAAAAAGATTGCCAAAGACTTAGGCAAGGAACCTTTGGTCGTGAAAACCAAGTGGGAAGGACTTGTTCCAGCCCTTACTTCAGGCAAAATTGATATGATCATTGCCGGTATGAGCCCAACCGCTGAACGCAAACAAGAAATTGCTTTTTCAAGCAGTTACTATACTAGCGAACCGGTTCTATTAGTAAAAAAGGACTCTGCCTACGCGAATGCCAAATCTTTAGAGGACTTTAGCGGAGCAAAAATCACGTCTCAACAAGGTGTTTACCTTTATGACTTGATTTCTCAAATTCCAGGTGCCAAAAAAGAAACAGCTATGGGGGACTTCGCTCAGATGCGTCAAGCTCTGGAGGCTGGTGTTATTGATGCCTATGTTTCTGAACGACCTGAAGCAATGACCGCTGAGTCTGCTAACGCTAAGTTCAAAATGATCCAACCCCAACCAGGTTTCAAAACTGGCGAAGAAGATACAGCTATCGCCATTGGACTTCGTAAAGATGACAGTCGTATCAGCCAAATCAATGCGAGTATTGAAACCATCTCTAAGGATGAGCAAGTAGCCCTCATGGATCGTATGATTCAGGAGCAACCTGCCGAAGCCACAACAACTGAAGAAAGTAGCAGTAATTTCTTCAGCCAAGTTGCTAAAATTCTTTCTGAAAACTGGCAACAGCTCTTGCGTGGTGCTGGTATCACACTCTTAATCTCCATTATCGGAACTATCGTAGGTCTCATTATCGGTCTTGCCATTGGTGTCTTCCGTACTGCTCCTCTCTCGGAAAACAAAGCCATTTACAGCCTACAAAAACTAGTCGGTTGGATTCTCAATGTCTATATTGAAATCTTCCGTGGTACACCGATGATTGTTCAATCCATGGTTATCTACTATGGGACTGCTCAAGCTTTCGGTATCAATCTCGACCGGACACTGGCTGCTATCTTTATCGTCTCAATCAACACGGGTGCCTATATGACAGAAATCGTTCGTGGCGGTATTCTAGCAGTTGACAAGGGACAGTTCGAAGCTGCAACTGCTCTTGGTATGACCCACAATCAAACCATGCGTAAGATTGTCCTTCCTCAGGTTGTCCGTAATATTCTACCTGCTACTGGTAATGAGTTTGTCATCAATATCAAAGATACCTCTGTATTGAACGTTATTTCAGTTGTCGAGCTTTATTTCTCAGGAAATACTGTAGCGACGCAAACCTATCAATACTTCCAGACCTTTACCATCATTGCAGTGATTTACTTTGTCCTCACCTTCACTGTGACCCGTATCCTACGTTTTATCGAACGCTATATTGACATGGATACTTACACTACAGGTGCTAACCAAATGCAAACGGGGGATTTGAAAAAATGACACAACCAATCCTTGAAATCAAACACCTAAAAAAATCCTATGGACAAAATGAAGTGCTAAAAGACATTTCTCTCACCGTCCATAAAGGAGAGGTTATTTCCATCATCGGAAGCTCAGGAAGCGGAAAATCAACCTTCCTTCGTTCGATTAATTTACTCGAAACACCTACAGGAGGAGAGATTCTCTATCGCGGAGAAAATGTCCTGGAAAAAGGCTATAACCTCACCCATTATCGTGAAAAGCTCGGTATGGTTTTCCAATCTTTCAATCTCTTTGAAAATCTGAATGTCCTGGAAAATACTATCGTTGCCCAAACTACTGTACTCAAACGCGACCACTCTGAAGCTGAAAAAATTGCCAAAGAGAATCTCGAAAAAGTTGGTATGGGAGAACGTTACTGGCAAGCCAAGCCTAAACAACTTTCAGGTGGACAAAAGCAACGTGTAGCTATCGCTCGTGCACTCTCCATGAATCCTGATGCCATTCTCTTTGACGAACCTACATCTGCCCTTGACCCCGAAATGGTCGGAGAAGTCCTCAAAATTATGCAGAACCTAGCTCAAGAAGGCTTGACCATGATTGTTGTAACCCACGAAATGGAATTTGCTCGCGACGTCTCCCATCGTGTCATCTTCATGGACAAGGGGATCATTGCAGAAGAAGGTAAACCTGAAGAACTCTTCACGAACCCTAAAGAAGAACGGACAAAAGAATTCCTTCAGCGTTATCTCAATTAATAAAAAAGGACTGCATACAGAATGCAGTCTTTTTGGTTTGTAATTGTAAAGAAAAGGCAGACTCGATTCAAGAATCTGCCTGTAACTACAGTTCAATCTTCAAATTTTTCATGATTTTTTTCATAGAAATCGATTAAACTAAGAGCTGTTTCAAATGAAATATTTTTAACTTTTGCGCGTCCTTGTGCTAGAGCAATGATAGACATTTCACGCGCATTCGTTTCTTTAGAGATACGGTAACCTGTGATCTTCTTATCACGAACCCAGCCAACAACTGCTTCTACCTTTTCAAAGTTTGACTTAACCATGTTCTTCTCCTGAATTATTCTTTACAATTCCTAATTGTATACGTTTTTATTTCATCTGTCAATAAAAAAACATATATTCGTCACAACTATATTATTCTGCATATTTTTATTTGGCTTTTAAAGCCGATAATATATGAGTTCTTATATCCTCAACTCCATTAGGATTTGCTGGTAGGAAAATTGTATTATTTCCTTCTTTTTCTGCAAAATTATTCAATGTGTCTAAATACTGGTTCGTTAATAGGATAGACATGATTTGTTCTTCAGTTAGCTCAACATTAGCCCCCTTTAACTCTTTGATAGAATCAGCCAGTCCGTCAACAATCGCTTTACGCTGTTCTGCAATCCCTACACCATGTAGGCGATCTTTTTCTGCTTCTGCTTCGGCCGCGGTCACGATCTTAATCTTATCTGCTTCAGCAAGTTCTTGCGCTGCAACTCTCTTACGTTGAGCTGCGTTAATTTCATTCATTGATTGTTTTACTTCAGCATCAGGTTCAACCTTAGTAATCAGCGTTTTGACAATGATATACCCATACGTAGACATTTCTTCCGCTACTTGTTTTTGAACTTCTAAGGCGATTTCATCCTTCTTTTCAAACAACTCATCTAGGGTTAGCTTTGGTACAGATGAACGCAAAGCATCTTCAATATAGGATTTAATTTGGGCTTCCGGACGCATCAATTTATAATAGGCATCTGTGACATTATTTTCATTCACTCGATACTGAGTTGCCACATTCATCGTCACAAATACATTATCTTGCGTCTTTGTCTCTACAACGATTTCACTCTGCAACAAGCGTAGCTGTACTCTTGCCGCAATTCTATCAATCCCAAAGGGAGCCCGCAAATGAATACCACTATTGCTCAACTTTTGGTATTTACCAAAGCGTTCTATGATAGCGACAGATTGTTGTCGAACCACATACACAGAACTAACCATAATCACTGATGCAATCACCACTAAAAACAATAAAACAAGTAAAATTTGTAAAACCATGGGAATCTCCCCCTTTCATCACCCTCATTATAACACCATCGTTATCATTACGCAAATAATATGATAATAATTTTATTTTAGTTTAAACTAACATGTTATACAATGTTTCGTTTCCATTCAAATTAATATAAGACGGGTCAAACTTTTCCATACGATGAATCAATCCAGCATAATCATGCTTATCGGCAAGGGCTACCCCAATCAATACAGGGCCCGTCCCCTTGCTTGCTCGTTTGATATATTCAAAACGAGTGATGTCATCATTTGGCCCCAAAATGTCATTTACAAACTCTCGTAGAGCTCCTGGACGTTGTGGGAAATTCACTACAAAGTAATGCTTGATTCCATCGTAAATCAAGGCACGTTCTTCCATCTCTGGCATGCGGTTGATATCGTTATTTCCTCCAGAAATAATACAACAAATCGTCTTGCCTTTGATATAGTCTGATAAAACTTCCAAGGCTGCAACACTAGCAGCCCCGGCTGGTTCTGCTACAATTCCTTGTTTGGAATAAAGATCAATCAAGGTTTCAGAAATCAAGCCCTCGTCCACCCCAATCAGCGTTTCAACATTCTGACGGGTCGCTTCATAGGTCAACTGTCCAACTTTCTGTACAGCTATCCCATCAGCAAACTTATCAATTTCTTTGAGTTTAACTGGTCCCCCAGCCTCAAAGGCAGCTTTCATAGAGCGGGCTCCATTGGCTTCTACCCCGATCACTTCAATAGTCGGGTTGGTTTCCTTAATATAAGTTGAAACACCAGCAATCAATCCGCCACCGCCTACTGGTACAAGTACTGTATCAAAATCGATAGACTCTTTACGGGCTTCTTCAAGAATCTCATAAGCTACTGTTCCTTGACCAGCCTGAACATGCTCATCATCAAAAGGATCAATGAAGGTGCGATTTTCAGAAACTGTAAATTCTTGAGCTGCTTTAGCTGAGGCATCAAAGGTATCTCCAACTAGTTTAATGGTCACGAAGTCTCCACCAAAAAAGCGGACCTGTCCAATCTTTTGTTGCGGTGTTGTGATGGGCATAAAGATGGTTGCAGGAATTTTCATCTCATTACAAGTATAGGCGACACCTTGGGCGTGATTTCCTGCAGAGGCACAGACTACACCACGCTCACGTTCTTCTTTTGTTAATTGAGAAATGGCATAATAGGCTCCGCGAATCTTAAAGGAACGAACACGCTGGGCATTCTCCTTCTTCAAATAAATCTTAGCACCATACTTCTCCGATAAATAATGATCATAATCAAGCGGAGTATTGACTACTACACCACTCAATACTTTGTGGGCTTTCACCACGTCTTTTGCACTTAGCATTGTCTCCTCCTCAAATACTTTTTAAGATAAAAAGCGAGTTAGGTACCCCCAACTCGCCTTCTGTTTTTCTTCACAAGAATTAGTTGTAAATTTTGAATGCGTCGTCGTCGTTTTTACCAACGAAAGGCATTGCTTTACGCAATTCAGCACCAACTTTTTCAATTTCAAGGTTAGCTGCTTGTTCACGGTAAGCAGTCAATTTTGGACGTCCAGCCTTGTAGTCATTTACAAAGTCATTTGCAAATTTACCATTTTGGATATCTGCCAAAACAGCTTTCATGTTTTCTTTGACTTGCTCAGTAATCACACGTGGACCTGATACATAGTCACCGTATTCAGCAGTGTTAGAAATTGATTGACGCATTTTCTTGAATCCACCTTCATAGATCAAGTCAACGATCAACTTCATTTCATGAAGAACTTCAAAGTAAGCCAATTCTGGGGCGTATCCTGCTTCTGTCAAGACTTCAAAGCCTGCTTCGATAAGGGCAGTCAAGCCACCACAAAGCACGGCTTGTTCACCAAACAAATCTTCTTCAGTTTCTTCTTTGTAAGTTGTTTCAAGCAAACCAACACGAGCTGCTCCAACACCTTTACACCAGTCCATAGCAATGTTTTTAGCATTTCCTGTAGCGTCTTGGTAGACTGCATAAAGAGCTGGAACACCAAATCCTTCTTCGTAAGTACGACGTACCAAGTGTCCTGGTCCTTTAGGGGCACACATGAAGACATCCACGTCTGCAGGTACTTTGATAAATTCAAAGTGGATATTGAAACCATGAGCAAATCCAACTGCATTTCCAGCTTCCAAGTTTGGAGCGATTTCTGCTTCGTACAATTCTTGTTGGATTTCGTCTGGTGCCAAGATCATGATAACGTCAGCCAATTTAGTTGCTTCTGCTACTGTATAAGTGTCAAATCCATCTTCTTTTGCTTTGTCAAAAGATTTACCATGACGTACACCGATGATGACATCACGACCTGAGTCACGCAAGTTTTGCGCATGCGCATGTCCTTGTGAACCATAACCGATTACGGCGATTTTTTTACCAGCAAGCGCTGCTACTTTAACATCTTTTTCGTATTCCATTTGAACTGCCATAGTTTTTCTCTCTTTTCTATTTTTTATTGCCTCATAGGCTGGTTTAACAAATTTAAGTTGGATTTTTAGTCGCGGGTAAATCCAGTTGCACCCGTACGAGCGATATTTTTAATACCGTATGGTCGAATCACTCGCAATAAAGCTTCACTCTTTTCAGCATTTCCAGTCATCTGGATAGTGATGGAGCTTGGAGCCACATCTACTACCGTTGCACGGAAAGGTTGTATAATGGCCAAGATTTCTGCACGTTTTTCAGCAGGAGCAGATATCTTCACCAAGATAACTTCTCTTTCCAAGTGTGGTTTATCTGTGATATCTCGAATGCGAATCACATCAATCTGACGATTGAGCTGTTTAATGATTTGCTCTACTTCATCATGAGAAGCTACATCAATAATGATGGTTATACGAGATACATTGGGGTTCTCTGTCGCACCAACTGAGATACTCTCAATGTTGACCTGACGACGAGATAGGACACCTGTAAAGCGATTGAGGACTCCCGAACGATTTTGTAGTTTTGCAGTTAACATTCTACGCATGGAACTTCACCCCCAACATCTCATGATTGCTCTTACCAGCCGGTACCATCGGTAAAACCTGTTCCTTACGAGAAATATCCACCTCGATAAACATCGGCACATCCTCCAGAATGACTTCTAGATCCTTCTCTATCGTCTCTGGATTATCAAATTTATAGTTTTTGATGCCGTAAGCCTGTGCCATCAGCTGGAAGTCAGGAAGTGTATCAAAGACTGACTCGGAAGTTCTACCCTCATAGAAGGATTCCTGCCACTGACGAACCATTCCTAGGGAGTGGTTATTCAACATGACTACCTTAATCGGTACCTTGTAAATGTTCAAAATAGCTAGTTCTTGGTTGGTCATTTGGAAGCCACCATCACCGACAAAAAGGATAACCTCTTTTTCTGGATTTGCAATCTTGGCTCCAATAGCTGCAGGAACTCCGAAGCCCATGGTACCCAAGCCACCTGAAGTTACCAATTGACGTTCATTCTGATATGGGTAATACTGAGCTGTCCACATTTGGTGTTGACCAACGTCTGTGACAACAATGGCATCTCCATTTGTCAATTCACCGATTCGTTCAATAACAGCCTGGGGTTGAACCACACGTTCTTTCTTATCATAAGAACGAACGCGGTTCTTGTCTTTAGTGACTTTTTCAATCCATTTTTCGGTATTGTTATGAACAGTTGGCTCTGCCAACAACATCTGCAAGGCTTTCTTAGCATCCCCCACCACAGGAATATCTGCACTGATAATCTTACCAATCTCAGCTGGGTCAATATCAATGTGAGCAACCTTAGCATTCTTCGCGAAGGTCTTGGGATTTCCAGTCAATCGGTCATCGAAACGGCAACCAATACTAATCATAAAGTCCGCTTCAGTCATTGCAATGTTGGCCGCGAAAGAACCGTGCATGCCTCCCATCCCTAGGAAGAGGGGATGACTCGTTGCAATCGTACCTTGCCCCAAAAGACTGGTCACAACTGGGATTTGGTAACGTTCAGCAAACTCATTGAGTTCTGTAGCTGCTTCTGCATAACTAACTCCACCACCTGCCAATAAAACAGGTTTCTTGGCTTTTGACAATTGCTTCAAAATTTTCTTGATTTGCATGTCATTTGGCTCTAGAGTCGGTTGATAACTTGGCAAATTCACTTCGGGTGAATAGATGAAATCTGTCTCTAAGGCAGATACGTCTTTTGGTAGGTCAATCACGACGGGCCCTGGACGACCTGTCGTTGCGATATGGACAGCTTCCCTAATGATGCGAGGAATATCTGCCGTCTCACGAACTTGGTAATTGTACTTAGTGATTGGCATGGTAATGCCCACGATGTCTGCCTCCTGAAAGGCATCCTTCCCAATCCCTGCACGCGCCACCTGACCTGTAAAGACCAAAAGGGGAACGCTATCACTCATGGCATCTGCAATCCCTGTAATGGCATTTGTAGCTCCCGGTCCACTCGTGACGACAGCAACACCCAACTTTCCAGTTGATTTGGCAAATCCTTCAGCTTCGTGCAAACAACCTTGCTCATGGCGTCCTAGAATGTGGCGAATGCCTTTAAAATTATATATCGCATCATAAAAAGGCAAGACAGCACCACCAGGATAGCCAAATATGGTATCAATTCCTAAATCACGAAGTGTTTCCAAAACTAGGTCCGACCCCGTCTTAGGAGATTCTAAACTGATTTTCTCCATTGTTCCCCTTTCTCTTCTCTTAAAAATAGCTTGTTACTATCATACCATTTTTTCAAAAATTTTCAAGACAAAAGAAGCAATTTTCTGAATTTTCTATCTAAAAGTGTATTTATGAACTTTTTTATCATTTTTATTAACATATCATCAAAATAAGGAACTTTTCCTTGCTTTCATTTATTAAATCAGTCTAATTTCTTCGTACATGGGATGGAAGTTGGCAAGATTTTCATTTAATTTCTAAATTTCCATAATATATTCAGCAAATATGCGTGCAATAAAGGTAATAAAAAAGGAAGCCACCAAGTGACTTCCTTCTATTGCGAAGACAGATTATTCTTCACCTTTGTTTTTCTTAATGATTTCTTCTTGTACTGACTTAGGTACATCTTCGTAGTGGTCGAATACCATCATGAAAGTACCACGTCCTTGAGATGCTGAACGAAGAACTGTTGCGTAACCAAACATTTCAGCAAGTGGAACGTAAGCACGAACGATTTGGCTGTTACCGTGTGCTTCCATACCATCTACACGTCCACGACGAGCAGTTACGTGACCCATAACATCACCAAGGTTTTCTTCTGGAACAGTGATGGTTACAAGCATCATTGGTTCAAGGATAGCTGGTTGTGCAGTCTTAGCAGCTTCTTTAAGTGCAAGAGATGCAGCAATCTTGAAGGCAGTTTCAGATGAGTCGACATCGTGGTATGAACCATCGTAAAGTTTAGCTTTAACGTCAACAATTGGATAACCTGCAAGGACACCGTTAGCCATTGCTTCTACAAGTCCTTTTTCAACCGCTGGGATAAATTCACGAGGAACCACACCACCGACGATTGCGTTTTCGAATTCGAATCCTTTACCTTCTTCGTTTGGAGTAAATTCAATCCATACATCACCAAATTGACCTTTACCACCAGACTGACGTTTGAAGAATCCACGTGCTTGAGTAGAAGCGCGGAATGTTTCACGGTAAGATACTTGAGGAGCACCTACGTTCGCTTCAACTTTAAACTCACGACGCATACGGTCAACAAGGACGTCAAGGTGAAGCTCACCCATACCAGAGATAACTGTTTCACCAGTTTCAACGTTTGTTTCAACGCGGAATGTTGGATCTTCTTCAGCCAATTTTTGAAGGGCGATACCCATCTTGTCTTGGTCAGCTTTAGATTTTGGCTCAACCATCAATTGGATAACTGGTTCTGGAACGTTGATTGACTCGAGGATGATTTTTGCTTTTTCATCGGTCAATGAGTCACCAGTTGTCGTATCTTTCAAACCAACGGCAGCAGCGATATCACCTGAGTAAACAGTGTCGATTTCTTTACGGCTGTTAGCGTGCATTTGAAGGATACGTCCGATACGTTCACGTTTACCTTTAGAAGTGTTCAATACGTATGAACCTGATTGAAGAACACCTGAGTACACGCGGAAGAATGTCAAACGACCTACGAATGGGTCCGTCATGATCTTGAAGGCAAGCGCTGCAAATGGCTCTTCGTCAGATGCTGGACGTTCTTCTTCTTCGTCTGT